>Ga0123353_10000240_pt1 | contig 69277 bp, 53 predicted proteins | sample TergutLab28metaG_3_FD_92763 | JGI IMG/M metagenome (GOLD analysis project Ga0123353, IMG submission 92763) | Labiotermes labralis P3 segment gut microbial communities from Petit-Saut dam, French Guiana - Lab288 P3 | ecosystem: Host-associated > Arthropoda: Insects > Digestive system > Gut ... | reverse complement strand
TGGATTGTTGCAACGTTCTTCAGTGACGCCTATTTTGAAGTCACAAAAGACAAAGGCTATATCTACTTGCCAATTGATGTAGGATTCAAAGTCAGAAATGATTTGAACTCCCACCTATACGAGATTGGTAAATCATTCCAAACAAAACTCCAATTAATAATCAGCCAACAAGGCTACAACGCAACAATACAAGTGTTGGGGACGTGCTACAATAAGACAGACAATGATTATTTCAAATACGATGATGCACGACCTGCAAAATTACCGAAGCCACAATCTGAAAATGATTGGGAACGATTGGCAAGTTGTATCAAACTGGATTTTCTGAATGTAATTGAGCATATTGCCAAAGCTGAACAAGATGAAAATTGCAAATCGTATAGTATAGATAGCGGTGATGTTGTTCCACCGCTTGCATTGCCTTTCAGATTGTATCTTCCTTCCAATCTTTCACCTGATATTGTCAAGTCAATGTTGCCAGATAATTTGAAAAAGAAATTCTGGCTTGCTTGTTGGATTATCAATACACTTGTTGAACAGTATTATCATTGGCAACGAAAAGAAGATGGTTGGGTTCATTTGAAAAGCAGTTATTGGGGTAAAGTAGTTACCCATGATCTCCTGAAGATCAAAAAAACTTTACTAGACTCTGGCATTATGACTACAAATAACCGCTATATTGAAGGAAAAGAATCAATTGGATATTGGTTCGGAGAACAATATGATATTGACAATAAAGCATTGTGGACTGAATATAACGGTAGAGCATGGAAAGATCATATTGTTGGAAATGAACGTCTATCAAAGAAAATGAGTGATTTCAGAGATGGACGTTTTGAAAAAGATTCAAAAGTTCTGAAGCATTTGAATTCATGGTTACGTCAATTGGATTTTAGTTATGCTCAAGCTCTAGGACATTTGAAGCAATTGGAAGAGTTGAATCAATTGAAATCAGATGAATCATACGAACATAACGAGATGGCTATATGCAAATTGAGAGATAGGCAATGGGAGTTCTCCCATGATTGGCTTGGTCGTGTGCATACCAATTTAACAAGACTGCATAAGCAGATGAGAAGATATTTGAAAATTGGTAATCAACGCCTATACAACGTTGACATCAAAAACAGTCAACCATTATTCTTGTGTACAGTGATAAGCCGATGGATCAGAGAGTATGAACCGGAACAATGGGTTGATCCCACTACTCAAGAGTTCATTGAGATATGCGAGTCAGGCAAATTCTATGAATCAATGATGCATAGACTGGACATCACGGATAGAGACGCAATGAAGAAATTGATGTACAAGCATGTATTCTTTGGTCCGATCAGAACTGAACCATATAAGCCAAAAGATCAAAATGATGAAGATGCAATGGCTAAATACAAGACGCTACGTGAAGACTATATTGAATTTGTTGAAATCTCCGAGATGTTCAAAACTCATCATCCGCAGGTATGGAAGATTATTTACGACATCAAAGGGGGAGAACATGGTCAATACGAAAATCTTGCTCACATGCTTCAGCGTGCTGAATCCAGTTTTGTTATTGATACCATCTGCCACAAGATAATGACAGATAAGCCAGATGTACCCATTCTCACCATCCATGATAGCATTATGACGACGTATCATGACACTGATTATGTGCGTAGACTATTGGTTGATGGACTGAAGAAGCTTGGTCTCAATGTGTCTGGCCGTATCGTCACTGTGACAGATGGATATTGATGCTGGAAAAATTGCAAATCGTATAGTATAGACCCGTAGGGAGGTTCGGAACGAGCACGCGAGTGTAGAAGTCCTGTAGGGTTGCTATGCCGTTGTCGTTGTTCTACGTGAGTGTTGTTCACGAACTTCTATGCCTTTCTTTCTTGTTCTTTCATTATCATTCTTGCTTTTGTTCTAACCTTGAACATGGCTACTGCTACTTTTCTACTTGTTGTTTTGATTATTGCTGCTATTTCATCATGTGATTTTTGTTGTAGGTATAATAGCATGATATTCTTCTCCAATGGTGATAATGTCCTATGGAGCTTTTGAAGTAGTAGATGGCAATTTTCATTTGATGCTATTTGATTCAATGCCGACTTTTCTTTTGATTGCATATTTTCAAGCAATGATAATGTTCCACCTCTTCCATCATTGTGGTCCTGATTCAATGATGCTGATTGATTCAGTATGCTATTCTTTCCGCTTTTGGAGTTCCGTAGTAGTGTTAGCAAATGACGACGAATTGTAAAATAAGCATGTTGCGTAAAAGGGGACGTATTGCGCCATTTTGGAATTGTACTATATCTCAACGATATCAGGCATTCCTGATACAGGTCATCTTTGTCAAGTCCAGCTATGCGAAACCCGTTAACGAGTGATATGATTTGACGCTGGAGACGTTGCACCAATTCCATGAATGCTGTATTGTCATTTGCTACTCGTACTCGTTCTAGCAATTCTTCATATTGCGATGATGTAACGTTCATATCATTATGTTCGACAATTCTGCAGAAGAATCATTTTCTTTGTACAGGAAAGTCAATGAAGGAATAACAGGACGATATCTTGTAATAGATGATAGGTGAATCAATGAAAGCAAAACAACATGAGAAGTCAGAATTGGAAGTTGCATTGTTGAACATGCTCAAAAAGGCATGGAGTGATTACTATGCTGAACAAGGGAAGATGTTGAGACGGTCGGCCCGTGGGGCCAAAATGAAAAGAAAACGTCCTGTAGGCCAATTATGAACGTCCTAGAGGACAGTAAAGGATATTGAATATGGACATCAATCAGAAAATTGTGTTATTCATGAAAATCATCACAGTTGCCAATACTGCTACTATCATTCTTCTTTTGTGCAAGATTTTCAATTTGATATGATATGCCAGTGAAGCCAAAAACAAACTACAGTGATATACGAAAGATGAACAATGTTCGTTATGCTGTGACAAATAGTGATCCGTTTTATATGTCAACTCCGTGGCAGAAACTTCGGAAGGTCAAATTGCAAGGTTCTGCATTGTGTGAGGATTGCCTATTGAATGGAAGATATGAACCAGCAGTACACGTTCATCATGTCATTCCCCGTGATATTGATCGATCATTGGAACTGGTGATGTCAAATCTTCGTTCCTTGTGTCATAGCCATCATTCAATGAAACATGGTGAACGTATGCCGGAACGGCGAACATGATGACAGGTTATTGTCAGGAGAGTAACTGGTAATGTACGGTGAATTTTGCATGTTGGGGGTATGGGGTCAGATTGTTTTGGGGACTGAAATTGCTATATCGACTATCCCCCATCCAGAGGGAGAGAACGTAGAAACCCGCCCCCAGTTAAGCCACAAGACGATGGCAATGTGAGTCCAAAACGAGAACAAAACGTCCCTGAGAGGCGTTTCTGCCCTTCCTTGGGGCATTGTAAAGGGGTAAGTGAGACATGAAGCACATTACAGCAGGTTCGGATGAGAACTTTGTACCGTCCGCGCCGGCGGGGTTGTCCAGTGAGGCGGCGGCGATCTGGCGGGAACTGGTCCCCACCATAGGGGGTCTTCAGACGTGCGATATCCCGTCGTTGACGTTGCTCTGTGAAAACATGGCGATATTGGCCATCCAGAAAAAGCACATTGCGTCAGAGGGAGAACTCCTCCAGCATCCTAACGGCATGATGTATTTGAACCCACGTCACAGAATCATTGACAAAGCCAATGCCATCATTGACCGTCTATTGAACCGCTTTCGTTGCAATCCGATGGCAAGACGATCAGCAGGCCAGCATTCAACCGATGTTGTCATTGATGATAAGTCCGAATTCTTTGAATGATGATGTTGTATGAATGAGGGGATTCAGCATATCGAACTGGAAACAAAATACTTCCGTATGCCTACGGATTCATTGGCAATGGAGGCCGGTTGTGTTTTCAGGCCGGAGTATGCGGAACGATATATACGGTTCTTTGAGGAAGTTCTCCGCTTCAATTTGATTGATTGGCAACGAAAGCTGCTGTATACGTTATTCGGTTGGCGCAGAAAAGATGGTACAGTACGTTTTCGTTCCGCCAATATATGGATATCGCGAAAGAATGGCAAGTCTGAATTTGCGGCAGCGTTGGCTATTGCCATGATGGTACTGGCTGAAGATGATTCACCGTGTATCTATATGGTTGGAACGACAAATAAGCAGGCCAGAATCGTATACGAATCAGCAATGAAACGATGTATTGAGATACCAGCATTGTCATCACGTATGCACGTCAATGAGAAAATGATCAAATATCCCAAGCGGTTCGGGAAGATTGAAGCATTGGCTGGAGATACTACTGGAGGTGGTAAGTATGACGGTTTGAATGCTGCGGGCGTCGTGATTGATGAATGTTGGGCGTACACATTGTCGCAGGAGAAAATGGTTCATTCGTTATTGGCATCTACAAGGGCGAAGAAAAACAGCCTCATATTGCAAATCTCGCATAGTGGAATAGCGAACTACGGATACGGCCATAATCAATATCTGGCCGACCGAAGATTGCTCGATACGGGGGACGGTTCAATATATCACTTCGCATTGATATTTGAAGCCGATCCGACGAATTGGGAAACTGAATCGGGATTGAACATTGATGAAGTCAGAAAAGCAAATCCTTCATTAGGCGTGACGTTCGATGTTGAAAGACTTCAGGAGGACTATGAGACGGCCAAGAGAAATCCCTCACTCCTTCCCCTATATCTTTCAGAGTCAATGGGGGTATGGAGATCACGTTCCGATGATCACCAATGGATATCAAGTGATGATTGGGATAAATGCCGTGGCGAACTCTCATTACCACAACTCCGTCAATCCATGCTTGGGAAACGTGTATACGTCGGTATTGACTTGTCAAAGAATAATGACATGACAGCCATTACCATCGTGCATAACAGAGAAGACGGCGGGATTGACGTATTGACGGAGTGTTTTATCCCGCGCGACGTAATGTCAAAGAATGAACAATCCCACAAAATCAATTACTCATTATATGCACAACAAGGGCTGTTGCACATTACGGATGGAAACATAGTTGATAGAGAGTATGTCTTTCGGCGTGTCAATGAGATATGCAAGGAATTTGATGTAGAGGAAATTGCCTATGATCGTGCAATGAGTGTAGATTTATTGGATTCGTTCAATAAATATGCTCCAGAGAATTTCAAGAAATTCGTAGAATATAGTGCTACAGCGATGCAACTCACCCCGCCGATTCAAGAATGGGAACGTCTTGTATTGGGGAAAAAGATTCGTCATGCTGGCAATCCATTGTTCACCCTTCAGGTGTTGAATGCAAAATTGAAACCAAATGCAGATGGCTCATTGTTTCGCATTGTCAAAAAGGTTGAGAATAACAAGTCCTACAAAATTGACAGCCTATTCGCTGGTGTTATTGCTTTGGGAAGGATACAAACCAACAAGGCAATTGAAGCACAAAAGAAATCACAACCAAAGGGACCATTGATCGTGTCTCTGAATTGAGGAAGGAATATAAATGACGAAAATGGAACATAGACAATCAGGACGATATTGTAATCATAGGATATTGCATGAATTGGATTAAGAGTCTATTCACAAAACAAAAACGAAGCCAGTCTATCAATGACATCATCAGTGGAATTGAACTTGGTTTGACTGGTGGAACAAATGTCACAGCAGAAACCGCCCTCACGTTAGCGCCATTCTTTCAAGGCGTACGGCTGATCTCCGAAGCATGTTCGTTGTCAATTCCGTTGAACCTGTATCAGGATACCGATAAGGGACGAACCAAAATCACAAATGACACATATCGTTTGTTGAATCGTCAGGCCAATAACTACATGACGGGTTCAGCATTGCGGGAATTCATCATCAAAAACGCAATAGTCACGGGCAATGGTTTTGCGGTTATTGTGCGTGATTCAAATGGGGTGATTGTTGAACTGCTCCCATTGGCCAGTGATGCCGTGACGGGATATGAATTGAAGGACTTTCAAGGTCGTAAGGTATTGATATATGACGTTCAAATTGAGAAGCAAAAGCAGAAGTTCCTGTCGGAGGAGATATATCATCTGGCCAATATCACAAAAGATGGTGTATGGGGTTATAGCGTTATTGAATTGTTCAAACGTTCATTGGGTGGAATGATATCAAAAGAACGGCATGATTCAACACAATACGATGATGATGGTATCCCCCGTGGTGTATTGGAATATCCCGGTCAGTATTCCGAAGAGGATACAAAGAATCTGCTGAAGGTATGGCATCAGACATACGGGAATGGTCCGGCGAAATACAAGGTCGCGTTGCTGCAGGGTGGTGTCAAGTTCAGTGCAATAGCCAGCAAGAACACGGATAGCCAGTATCTGGAATTGCGTCAAATGGACGTGATAACCGTTGCGCGGATGTTGAATATTCCTCCATCGTTCTTGTATGAATACAGTACCGGAGCTTCATATACGTCATTGGAACATGCTACAGATACATTTCTGCAATTCACACTAAACGCATGGCTGCGTAGAATCGAGAATGAATGTTGGCGAAAATTGCTTTCGCCAAGTGAAAAAGAGACTATGTACTTTGAGCATAACGACAAGGCATTCGTGAGAACAGACGTTAACACACGATTCAACAACTATATCAAGTCACTCCAATGGTCTTCCATCAACGAGATCAGACGTTCCGAGAACATGGAAACATTGCCAGATAGTAAATATGACGAGGTGAATATCCCTCTGAACAAATACACTCCCGGCGGAAACCCAGAAACATCAAAGGTCAATTCGTTGCCATTGTTGAATGACATAGCCAGCAGAATTGATAGAAGGATGTTGAAGGCAAAAGACCGTAATGAAGAGAGGCAGTATGTAATGGAAGCAATTACACCAATAGCAGAATCTTTTGGATTCGATGAAGGAAAGAAACAGAGAATTGTTGAAACGTATATCAAGGGCAATGTTCCGTTACTGGACATTGTGAATGAGGGATGTAATGGAACGTAGGTATTTGAAGTCAGATATTCGGTCAGTACAGGAAAACGGAATCAACTACGTTGAAGGTATGGCCATTGTGTTCAACTCTCAAAGCGAAAACCTTGGGAATTTCCGCGAAGTCATATCGCCTACTGCTGCGGATGATGTTCTCAATGATGCGAATTTGGATGTACGAGCATTGTTCAACCATGACAATAATATGATTCTGGGAAGGACAAAATCGGGAACATTGCAATTATGGAAGGACAATGACGGAGTTCGGTACAGAATCATAATGCCGAAAACGTCCTATGCTGTTGACCTGATGGAATCAATACAACGTGGTGATGTATCTGGTTCATCTTTTGGCTTCAGTTTCCAATGGGACATTGATGATAAATGGAGCAAGGATGTTGACGGTACGCCAATAAGAACCATCAACAGGATTCGGGAATTGTATGATATTTCACCCGTGACATTCCCCGCCTATCCCGAAACAGATGTTGCAGTTGTAAGACGTTCAATAGACAAATTGAATGTCGATAATAATAGTAAGAGCAGATCAATAGAACGTCGTATACGTCTATTGGAATTGAGTGAGGCATAGAACAGCATATTGTCCGTTGATGATATGTTGAATGATGCGAGTGATTCATTTGTTGCGTTGATGGTGTCCGAAGATATTCACCAACAAGACAAAGGGGAAAACAAGAGAAAAATTGAAACTAACAACAAGAGGATTTTACAAACATGACAATGACAGTACAGGAATTACAGGACAAGAGAAACAAGATTATTGAACAGGCTCGTAAGGATTATGATGCCAAGCGTTCCAATGGTGGAATCAGTGCGGAAGATGAAGTAGCATTTGATCGTGCTATTGCCGATGCTGAAGGTATTGATCGTGAGATTCGTACATGGAAGAAATTAAACGGCATCTCCGAAGTGAAGGATATCATCACTCAAAATCTGGGCAAGAGTGAACATGATGATGTTGCTCCCAATGCTACAGCCGTATACACCAGCGCATTCCGTAAGTTGATTCGTGGCCAAAAGGGCATGTTGACACATGATGAACAACGTGCATTGATGTCACAGACTACAGACGGGAGCAATTTGATCTCGCGGGAATTTGAAAACACCATTGTAGCAAAATTGGCTGAAGCGAATATCTTCCGTCAGGCCGGTTTCCCCGTGATCAAAACATCGACTACAAGAGACATTCCCGTAGCAACAGCCATGACATCTGTTGCATGGTTAGATGAAGGTCAGCAGTTTAGTGACAGTCAACCCGGTTTCGGGAAGGTGACATTAGGTGCCTACAAATGTGGCGCGTTGTCATGGTTCTCAACCGAACTGGCTGAAGATACACAAACCAATTTTGAATCATTCTTGGCCAATGATATTGCTACAGCATTGGGGCAGGCACAAGAGAAACGATATGCTACAGGCACAGGCACAGGACAACCACAAGGGTTATTCACAGCCGCGCCGGCCGGTGTAACATCTACAGCAGGGACAATCACAGGGGATGACTTGATTGGCCTGATGGGTTCACTTCCATCTCAATATCGTTCCAATAGCGTATTCGTTGCTGCCGATAGTATCTGGTCAAAATTGATGCGGATAAAAGACGGCGCAGGGGCGTATGCGTTCATCGTCAGTCTACGCGATTCAGAACCATCACGGCTGCTAGGCAGGCCAATACACTTCACCAGTGCAATTTCCGCCAGCGCTGTAGGTGACCCCGCTATTTCCATCGTCGACCCCCGTTACTTCATAATCGGTGATCGTGGTGGCATGTTCGTCAAGAATCTACAGGAAGCCAGAATCACAGAGGGTTTCTTGGGGCTGATCTCATGGGTACGTACAGATTCACGTCTGTTGATCCCCGATGCGGCCCGTAAGTTGGTATTGGGTTAAGGGGGATTCTGGAGGGGAGCGGGGTAGGGTTTTCTTTCCTTTCCTCTATCCCGCCCCTCCAACTTTTTACTATGCACATTGAAATCGTCAATCCCGAATCTGTACCGTTAGCGGTATCATTGCAAGAATTCAAATTGCACGCCAGAATAACGGACACCATGCAAGATGATATGATATTGATGTACCTATCATCTGCGGAGGACTTCATTCGTAGGCGTCGGCATATTCAATTATCAAAGGCTACTGTCATTGTCCATCTTGATGATATTGACAGAACGAAAACAGAATTGATATTGCCTATTGCTCCGATTGTGTCTTGTGATGGATTCAACGTATACGGTGGACAAGTCCCACGTATCAAAGGTGACTTCAGCAATGTTGAATCCGTCGAGGTGGTCGCAGGATATGAAAACATTCCAGCATCATTGAAGGGCGCTGTATTGTTGCTTACGTCACATTGGTACGAAAATCGGGAAGATGTTTCGGTCGTGAATTTGAACAAGATACCACATGGGGTAGAAGCCATGATCAATCATTATGGGTGGAGTCAATAAATGAGAACAATTCCAGTAGGTAAATATACCGTCACGAATAGCAGCGTTGTGACAATCGACAAAAGTATTGATTGTGCATCTGCCATTGTCGAGCTTGATCCTTTTGGCGGATACGACACGCCAGTATTCGTTTGTGTATTGGTAAGTGATACACCATTGACGCCGCAGTACGTCATTGATAATGGGCAAACCATTACGCCGTCAACCACGGTTTATTGTGGCAATGTGAATCAATTGAAACTCGTGGCACAAGCAGGCGGAACTGCTACCGTCAGAGTATTCGCCGTCGTAACTGGACAATAGGATACCATCATGCGCGCGGGTGCATTATCAAAATTCGTTCAGATAATGAAACCGACTGTCAAACAAAAAGACAGTTTCGGCGCTGATGTATTTGAGTATGTCACAGTCCATAATTGCTATGCGGAAATCCAATCACGGCCTGCCAGTGAATCACAGGTTTTCAATACGACAACATCAAAGCAACGTTCACAAATCCGTATACGGTACACTGGCAACATAGACAGGACGTATCAAATATGGTGGAACGACAAACGATATTCCATCAATTCGATTATCAATGTAGATGAACGGAATAAGGAACAATTGCTGGAAGTGTCGGAGGTGGTGTAATGAACTCCGACAGGATGATTGTTGAGATTGAAGGCGCTGAAGAGCTACAGGCAAAAATCAAGGCATTGGAAGGGAACATTGCCAAGAACATTTTCCGGCGCAATCTCCGACGTACACTCCGAACTATGTTGACGGCCACACGGAATGCAGCACCAGTCAAGACAGGACTGTTGAGACGCAATATCTATATCAAGGCCGGTCGTCATAGTCCAACTTCCGTAGGCGTCATTATCGGCGTGAAGCGTGACGCATACTACAAACACATGATACATGATGGGCATGATGTATTGTCATTGAAGGAAAAAGGCAAAGGCAGCAAGGAAGCATTGAAGCGTAGGCGGCAATGGTATTTTGCCAATAAGGACAATGTGACATACAGGGGAATCACACAAACACGGCCACGACCGTTCATCCGTGATCCATTTGAACAGCAGAAACAACAGGCAGCAGAACAAATCAAAACAGGAATATGGAAAGACATTGAATCCGTATGGCTATCAAAGCAGCCTACGTTTTTCAGTGAAGGGTATATGTAATGATTGGCATTGATCTATATCGCATATTGTCGAGCAATACGGACATCACGGACATTGTACAGGACCGCATATTCCCGAATAATGCACACACAAAAAGCATGGGGGAAGGTTGTATCATCTATCATGTTGGTTCCCCCGTCATTGAGGACACATACGAAGAGGGCGCTGCGGAACTGGCGAATATCACGTTTACCGTGAATTGTCTTGCTCCATCGTATGCACAATCACAGGCCATATACAAGACGGTGTTTCCGTATCTGGTGGACTACACGGATGATTATTTCTTCGGAATCAAATACGAGGGAACGGTCAACGAATCATCGAATATAGATGCAGAGCTTGACAATATCGCATTCTATGAAAATGAGATTCATTTTCGGGCATGGTTCAAATGGAAAAGCACACAAGATGATAGACAGAAAAACGTAATTGAAGGATTAACCTTCACCGTAAATGGGAAGTCATTTACTGGAATTTGTGACTTCAAAAGTAACGATCAGGAATCAATTGAAACGATTCACATAAGTTAAGTTCCGACACACAGACACAAGAGACGCAACAAGACATAGATGATACACAGCAAAATCAAAATCAAGAGACATCAGGAGATTAAGACATGGCTAAGGGGATAGCAGTACCGGGATTCAAAACACTTACATTCACCGCAAATAGCAAATCATTTACCGGCATACGTGACTTTTCTGGTGGCGTTGCTCGTGAAATAGAAGCCATCATCATCAGCAATGCCAACTACGGTTCAACAGGACTGGCCGGGACAAACCCCGTCAGCGAAGACGCATATCCCGGAGAACTCAAGGCCGGAACGTTCACGATGTCATTCCTGTATTCACCTACATTGTTGACGGGCTTGAATGCAGAACTTGGCAAAGATGGAACCATATCATTGGGACTAGACGGCGGAAAGACTATAGCCATGAGCGGATTCATTAGCAAGGTCGGTATTCCATATCCATTGAAAGATGCGGTATTGGTTGACATCGAATGTGCTTATGGTGGAAACGTTTCAATTACTTAATAGGAGAATATCATGGAAAGATTTGAGTCTGTATCATTACGTGAGTCCATCTTGTCAACCAGCAATGCTCCATACGTGCCATTGCCCTTTGATGTTGTGGAATGGAATTTGACAAAAGACAATGCTTCTATTCGCACAATGTCAGGAATTGACCGTTATGTGTGGGAGCAGGAACGGGAAAAGGATAGTCCGATTGCATACGCTGTTTTCCTTACGCTGATTTTGGGGGATGAACATGGCAATAAGCTATTCAGTGTCAATGATGCTGAAAAACTGGCGAACAAAGATTGGCGTATCATTGACAGATTGATCACGGAAGGATTCAAGCAGAACGAACTCACAAAAAAGGATGATATCGAACAATCAAAAAAGTAGGTACGCCTTGGATGCGGTTTGTTTGTTGGTTATGTACGATGTTTCATTGTCCATCTCCAAGGCGTTTGTTTGAATCACTAAGTAATGATGAAGTCAATTTGTGGATGGCAAAATATACGTCGGAATATGGCGACCAGAAACAAGAAATACTGAATGCGATCACTTGTCATACCATCATGTACAGTCAAGGATACAAAACAGAGTTAAAGGATTTTGTCATTGACTGGCATCGACAATTGCCGAAAGAAAATGAATTGAATGACAAAATCAAAATGTTCTTTGGGGTAGCATAGTGTCCAATAATCTCATAGTCAATGCCCGTGTCACTCACGAAGAGTTCGGTCGTGGCATGTCTTTGATATCCAAAGATATGAAGATGATGACCAAGACCGGGACCGCCCTCAAATCATCGACGAACAACATGCTTTCGGCGGCGAACATGGTAGGCAATGCTGGAGGTTTTGGTTCAATCATCGGACAACTTCATCAAGTGTCCTACGCTTTTCTTCAAGTCCAGTCACAGGCCAGCAAAACAAAGGGAGCATTATCATCATTGGCAATGGGCGCTGCTGCTGGTTTAGCTACGGCTGCCGTAATGGTTGTCGGTTCTATCTTCCAAGCCATCAATAGTCAGATGGAAGAATATAAGCAGGAGATGAAGGAACTATCAACAGTCAGTGATAAGGTGTTGGACAAGGTTCACAAAGGACCACAGACTGAACTGGGTAAAGAATATATTGCCAATTGGAAGAAAGCATACAAAGAACGTGATGAAGCTGTAGAAAAAATGCAATCCGCGACAGCGCCGGGAAGTTGGGCATTTGAATCGACACAAGAAAAATGGAGATTGCGTGTTCAGGCATTGAATACGGAAGTCAACAAATGGGATCAACTTGCCAAGCAACAAGGCGAAATAGCAACATTGACAGAGGCACAAGATGAAATGAACAAACAGGCCGCAAAAAGCGCCAAGGCAAAAGCCGATCAGGCGGAACGTGAATTGAAAGCATTGCAAGCTGCCGATCAAATATTGTCAAAAGGTGTACAGGCTGATGTACGTAGATTCGATTTTTCGTTACCGTCATTCAGCGGAATCAGTGACGACCTGATCAGCGTTCAAAAACAAAACCTTGAGGAAGCACGAAAGCAATCATCATTGTTGCAATCCATAGCGAACAAACCATCGGTATCATTACCATTGTGAGACATATATGGCAATCACTGAAGTACAATTTCTGGCATCAAAAGAATCCGAGAGTATGTCCTATTCATCGGATTCATCACAATTTGATAGAATCACAGGAACGGCAAAATATCATTGGAATGTTCATTGTAGTGTGCCGCAGCAAATTGATGATAATATACGCAATGGTGTAATCGGTGGTGTTGAGCATATTGAACGCATAGGGGAATTGTATCCTCCTCCGGGACAAGCGCCATATCCAGAATGGATTGTCAGTGATAAGGAAGTCAATTACATAGGCGGTTCAGCCGCCATCTATGAGGTTGTTCAAACATGGACAAAGCTGCAAGTTCCCGGAACACTACCTATCATCAGCGTAAATGGCCGACGTTACCTTGAGAATGCATACGTTGATATTGACAGAAAGCCAATTGTCAACAGTGCGAAACAACCATTTACGCCAGCATTGCAACGTGAATATCACGACATGGAGATCGTTGCATCATTCAACAGATGGGGAATTGATGTAGGCATGTTGGAATCTTTGAGGGGAAAAGTCAATGAAGGGAATATCGTCATTCCCGGCATTCCATTCACATTCACCCCACGACAATTGAAGATTGATGAAATATCCTATTCCAATGTGTATACGGCATGGCAGGGATACTGGAGCATAACGGTCAGATTTTGCGCCCGTGGGGATAAGTACATTAGCAAAGTGATCGATCAAGGGTACTACACCAACAGAACGAATTACAACGGAGCAGAAGAAAAACAAATCATATTGGACAAATACGGTGAACCTGTACAAACCCCTCAATTGTTGGATGGTAATGGTGACTTGCTGGAAGATATTGAAAATCCTGTCATACTCGAATTCAAAATTGAACCAGAAGCCGATTTTTCAGGATTGATACAATCAATGACATGGTGATAGTATGTTTGATTCAAAGTCACTTCAACGAATAGCCAATACAGTAAAGGACTATGAACGTAGTCCAGAGAATACACCGAATACACAATCGAATGCCATACCGTCCTATTCGCGTAGATGGTTCTTTGCTCAAATAGGAGAACCGGCAGGAGATGATTTGACATGGTTCAATTTTGAGGAGGTCAGTCTCAATGAGAATCAAAATTGGGTAGGCAAATCAAACGGCATTCGTGGCGTTGCATTAGCGCCGGTTCAACACGTCAAGGTATCGAAAATTGATCCCGATACAGGTCAGCCGACAGAAGAGGAAGAATGGCGTAATACATACGTTACCTACACCAAAGATGATATTGTAATGATTGGCTATATCTACGATGAACGTGGTGTACCATCATATTATATCTTTGGTGTTGGTGGTGAAGGACTATCTGGCGGATGTATCTTTGAGAATTGCCCTTGTTATGATGAACATTGCGGGGATGGCGATAAAGACCCTTGGGATGGTGAATGTCCCGAAGAATGTAAGGGTGAGAAGGGTGATCCGGGAGAAGACGGAAAAGATGGAATAGACGGCAAGGATGGCACACAAGGACCGCCCGGTTCTCCGGGGAAAGATGGGCGTGACGGTATTGATGGTAAAGACGGCGCGCAGGGACCAGAGGGGCCGCCCGGCAAAGATGGACGTGATGGTATTGACGGTGAACCGGGAAAAAATGGCGTCGATGGTGAACCCGGAAAAAATGGTGTTGACGGTCAGCAGGGACCGCCGGGACGCGATGGAAGAGATGGTATTGACGGCAAGGATGGGGAACCGGGAAGAGACGGCATTGATGGCAAAGATGGTGCCCCCGGTGATCCGGGTGAACCCGGCAAAGATGGTGCCGATGGTGAACCGGGAAAAGATGGGGTTGACGGAAAAGACGGTGAGCAAGGTCCGCCCGGTCCTCCAGGCGCAGACGGCAAAGATGGTAGCGTAAACCTTCCGACTCCTATTTGTCATGGCGATTCAATTGTTACTATTGATGGTAACGGAACACTAGGCTATGTCTGTACGCCAATGAGTGAAGGTGTATTAACAGCCAACAATGCTACACCATCATGGGTATTGAATCCTCAAAGCGGAACCTATACCGTTGTGACGAACGTTTACGTTAGCGGAACAGCATTGATGAAAACAACACGAAACTTCACATATACAAGAGGCATTCTCACAAACGTTTCATCCGAAACGAGTAGTACAATTGATTCTGGAACTACTTGCACATGAGCATTCAATGGCATAACGGGCATATTCTATGGAGCAATGGACATATTGCCATGTCCTCAAATTGCTGTTGTAAACCTGATCCATGTTGCTGCTGTTGCCCATGCTATGACTTCAAGCTACGTATGATTTACGAGGGAACTACATACGATATCAATGTGAAGCTATGCCGTACAAGTGATATCATGTGGCATTCACCTACAGGCGATTGGGAATTGAAACGATTAGGATATGGCACATGGTCACTTGCTGGAGTCAATCCGCCCGTATCGTTCCAAGGCACAAACATGATATGTCCAGACCGTGGAACATGGAGCGCCGGAGATACACCAGCAGGCGGAACGTGGTCGATATTGTCGGTATCATGTGACAATGATTGTGGCCGTTATACCGATTCTCCCACTATCTCATTTACGTTGACTGGGATGGCAGCGCCGAACCCACAATACACATGGGATTTTGTGTCAACGTATTCGGGCAAACTAACCCGATCTCAAAACTTCGGTAATTGCAGATGGGAAACAAACCCGGAAATCCCTAGAACATCCGGCAATGGGCCGTTAGTAATGGGCGCTGTTGTATGGCGTAGTGAATGCTCTTGGAATGTTGAAATACGCAACGGAGCAATGAGTATTGGTTTGTCTACTGGGAATTGCGCCAATAGTCACGAATTTTGCGACAGCGTAGAAAACTATTTCATGGGAACACAGGGGGGATGGTGGGACCAAGGAACTGTCGGCAATGTGAAGGTTGAGAATATCGTCATATCATCTGGCGGAATTGCCCCATCAATGGCGAACATTGAACCAATGAACATTGAACCATCAATGACAGCCAGCATTGAACCAATCATACAAGAGCAAGAATCAGAACCAACAAAAAGGAAACCCTGTCGATGTAGTAGAAAGAAACGATTAGGGGAATTGTCACAATGAAACGCCTATTGATATTGATGCTGTTGCTTGGTGGCTGTAGTTATGCCCGTAGTGTGGAAAGCTACCTTGAAAATCTGCCAATAGCCATAGCACAAACCGACAATCAAGAACAAGCTAGAACCTACACAAGGGAAGTAACGGCTACTCGCATATTGAGTCCTGTAGGTGTTTCTCCGGGTGAAACAATATCAAGACAAGAGGGAATATCAATATCAAATAAGGGATTCAATGCTGGTGGCAGCAAATGGTCATGGGTTGATTCATTATGGCAAACCATCAAGAATTGGTTTTGGGGGTTGATGTTGATTGCCATTGCGTTATTGCTGCTGCCATTGATTTTCCCGGCGCTTGTTCCCATTGCTAACGTGATATTGAGCGGAATAGGACGTTTCATATCATGGTGTATTCCGCTTGTAGGTGGCATTGTAGAAGCATTGAAGCGTAAAGCAACGAACAAGGTATGTCGCGGATTGATTGAATCACAGGAAGCATATAAGGAACGTATAGGGGATTGTGATGCATTGGATGATGATGAAAAGGCATTGATATTGTCAACGTTGAAGATTGCCAATAATGAATCACAGGATGGCAAAACCCAAAAGACTGTTGACAGGATTAAGGGGGAAGCATGAGTGACAATGAACGTAGCGAAATCCTCCGGGAGTTGGCTTCCATCGGCACGAAACTGGACGGCATAGAAGCCAGTCTAGCAAGGGACCACAAAATCCTATACGGCAACGGTTCCCCCGGCCTTATTCGTGCCGTTGACAGGCTAGAGCAGCGGGCCGACCGTCAGACGTGGCTTGTACGTGCGTTGCTTGTGGCGGTGATTGCCGTGATTGTCGCGGCCTTTGTCGAGCATTGGCGCGTCTATGCCGATATGCGGGCGTCGATGAACCAGCAGAATCAGGTCAACCCCGTAGAACGTCTACAAACCCCGTAGGGACTTCCCGCCGGCGTGATCGGCCCGAAACCCGGCCCCAAGGGAAAGACGGCTGTAAGGGGCAATTTTGGCCTTGACCGGCGGGGTTTGTGGGGGCAAGATGTGGCTTGTGATGATGGAACGTGATTTGCGCCTTGTTTTCGGCTGAAACGGAACGAAAAGCCAATGTTTTCAAGGGTTCAAAAGGTGGCGCAAAACCGACAGAAAAACGACGAAAAGCAAAAATTTTTGCGCCTACAAAAAATACTTCTTAACCATTGAAAACACTGGCTTTAACTACTGGACATCAAAAACTGACACAGCCCCAACGGGGCGTCTTGGGTAGCCCAGGGTGAGCGGTACGCCGCGAACCCTGGGGATGAGTGGTTTGGAAATTCGCTCATCGTGCCTGACGCCACTGGCCGAGGGCGCACCATCACGCGAAGACGGATGGCGAACGCGCGCACATTCCCCTGTGCACGCCGTTCGATGCCGTACAGGCCTGCGTGCGCGACCTCGGCCAGTGGCGTTAGGCACGATGAGCGAAAAAAACTGCAAACCTGTCCCAGGGCTCGCGAATACGCTCGCCCTGGGCTACCCAAAACGCCCCGTTGGGGCTGTGTGCCGGCACGGCGGCGTGAGGTCGGGGAGGCCAATCCGTCCATCTTCAACGTCGAGATACACCTCAACGCTACAGTCCAGATCAGAGTAATTTACGAATGGATTGTCGCATTCGCCTTCGCTTCGGATTTCGAATTTTCAACTGCATTCAACCGGCTCATCGTGACGCGTCAAGCAACCACGCCACCAGTTCCTCGATGCCCTGCCCTCCCCTGGCCGATATGGGGAAAATCGGCGCGGCCGGGTTGGCCGTTCGCACGCCGGCGGTGAAGAAATCCATGCGGAAATCCACGTGTTCCAACAGGTCAATCTTGTTGAGCGCCACCGCGTCGGCCGTCTCGAACACGCCCGGATATTTTACCGGCTTGTCGTCCCCCTCCGGCGCCGACGCCACCACAAGCCGCAACCGCTCACCCAGGTGAAACTGCGTCGGACAAATCAAATTGCCGATGTTCTCGACAAACACAAACCCAGGCCCCGACACGCCAAGCCGATCCAACGCCCCGCCGACCATCGCCGCGTCGAGGTGACAGCCGCCGTCGGTGTTAATCTGCTCGGCCGCGAACCCCAGCGACCGCAGCCGCTCCGTGTCGATCGACGACGCCACGTCGCCCTCGATCACCCCCACCGCCTGCCCGCGGCCTCGCAACGCCTCCGCCAGCCGAACAATCACGCTCGTCTTGCCCGCCCCCGGCGAGGCCAACACATTCACGCACACCAAACCAAGTTCGTCAAACCGACGACGATTCGCCAGGGAGCGCTCGTCGTTCCATTTCCATATCGACTGACCAATGTTAACCTTCATCAGCTTGCTTTCCACACTGGCCACAAGCCACTAGCCACTAGCCACAAGGTCTTCGCACTTCGGTTGTGTCATCAGACGAACCCGGTCTTGCCGACCGGCATCATCATTCCCACGTGCATTGTTTTTTCGCGCTGTGCGTCCCTTACCTCGTGGCTAGTGGCTAGTGGCTTGTGGCTGTCTACTCGTCCACTTCCATCGACTCCAAAAACAACTCGTTGCCGCCTTCCATGCGATTGGCCTGGCCGCAACGTTCGCAATTCGCGGCGAAATCGCCCGCGTCATGAAACGGCCTTTCGTAGCCGCACGCGCAACAGATCAACTTCGCCGGCCGACGCTCGATCTCCAGCACCGCCCCCTCCAGCGGCGTGCCAGGAATCATCGCCGAAAAATACATCGCCAGGCTCTCCCGCTCGCACCCGGAAAACACCCCCGCCACCACACGCACCACACGCACGCGCCCACTGCGCGGGGACTTACCATCCGCCGACGCCGGCAACGCCCGCAACGCCGTCTCCAAAATCCCTTGCGCAATGGCCGCTTCGTGCATGAGGCCATTCTACCACAACGGGAAGAAAATTTTCGTTCCCGACGCGAATCGAACGACCCGGCGGCGTGTCGAGGATGGTTAAAAAGTTTTCCTGGCACGCTCGTTGCTTGCCGTAGGCTGCGCGGACAGTGCGCAGCCGATGCTGGATTATTTTCCATTTCGGCTGGATGGGACATTATGAGTGTAGCGTATTTTGATTGTTTTGCCGGGGCGGCTGGCGACATGATTGTCGGCGCCCTTCTCGACGCCGGGGCTGACTTTACGCAGCTCCAGGCCCATCTTGCGCGGCTGCGGCTTGGCGACGAATTTTCGCTCACCCGCGAGTCCGTCCGCCGGGCGGGCATCGGCGGGACGAAATTCCATGTCATCATCCCCACCCCGCACGAGGCGGAACACGGCCATCCGCACGAGCACGACCATGCTCACGAGCATGAAGGCCATTCGCATGAACACGGCCATGATCATGGCCATCCACACGATCACTCGCATGATCATTCGCACAACGCGGGCGGGACGCCCGCGTCACGGCATAGCCACGATCACGATCATGGACATGACCATCCGCACGATCACTCGCACGATCACGCGGCGCCGTCGGAGCATCGTGGGTTGTCGGCGATTCTCGCGATGATCGACTCGGCCGGTTTGCCTGCCCGCGCGGCGGCGCGGGCGAAGCGGATTTTCCAGCGGCTTGGCGAGGCGGAGGCGCATGTGCATCGCGTGCCGGTGGAGAGCGTTCATTTTCATGAGGTGGGCGCGGTCGACAGCATTGTGGACATTGTTGGCGCGTGCGTGGCGTTGGACTTGCTGGGCGTGGATCGTGTGCTGTGTTCGCCGATTCCCTCCGGCAGCGGCACGTTCCGTTGCGAGCACGGCGTGATGCCGGCCCCGGCCCCGGCGACGGCGGCATTGCTGGCAGGCGGCGCGGTGTTGGCGGAGAAGCCGCTTCGTGGCGAAGTGACCACGCCCACCGGGGCGGCCATTCTGACCGCGCTGGCGGAGTCGTACGGCCCGCTGCCGGCGATGGCCGTGTCGGCCGTCGGATACGGCGCGGGCACGCGGGACACCGCGGAGATGCCGAATCTGTTGCGGGTGTTCGTCGGCGAGTTGTCGGCTGACGGCGGCAGCGATCACGTCGTGGAGTTGTCGGCGAACATTGACGACGTCAGCGGCGAAGTGATCGGCCATGCGCTGGGGCGGCTGATGGAGTTAGGCGCGCTCGACGCGTGGGCGTCGCCGATTTACATGAAAAAACATCGTCCGGCGGTTCAGGTGTCGGCGTTGTGTTTTCCGGCGGACATGGACGCGGTGGAGTCGGCCTTGTTCGCGGAGACGACGACGTTCGGTGTGCGGCGGGTGACGATGTCGCGCGCGAAGCTGGAGCGGGAGTTCCAGGCCGTGGAGACGGCCTACGGCCCCGTTCGCGTCAAGGTGGGTCGACGCGGCGGGCGGGTGATATCGGCGGCGCCGGAATTCGCGGACTGCCAGGCGGCGGCGCGCAGCCATCATGTCACGGTGAAGGAAGTCATGGAGGCCTCCTTGACCGCCTGGCGAATGGGAAACGGCTATGGTTGAACCCTGGATGGTGATTGCGGCGGCGGGCATCGCGGTGTGTTTGGGCGTGTTTGTCGTGTCGGCGTGGCGGCATCGCTCGCGCGGGCCTGACGACACGGACGCCCCCGGTAACACGAGCGGGTTTGCCACGACAAAGCGGAGCCAAGACGGGCCTCCCCTGTCCGCCTACGATCTCGACCCGATGTTCCTGTCGCCGGCAGAGCACGAGCAGCCCGAGTTCGTTCCGCCGCCACGCCACGGGCCCGATGCCCGCCAGACGCACAGGCGTGACGCCCCCGCCACAGCGGACGCCTATGCCGCGGATGACGCGGAGGACTACTCGACGCCGCATGCGTCCCACGTCGCCGCGCAGGCGGCCCGGATGGACTCGCTGGTGCAACAGATGAAGACGCGCGCCGACCGGCGCGTCGGTGAGTTGGACGGGCTGATCGCCAAGGCCCGACGGAGCGTCGAGGAACTTCAACGGCAGTCCACGGAATTGTCGCTGACGCTCCAGGCCGCCCGAGACGAAGCCGCCCGCCGGCAGGCCGACGAAATCGCCGCCACACGCGCCGCCACATCGGAACAGGCCATCGTGGCGGAGCCGATACAGCTCGTCATGCCGCCACCGCCACCCGCGCCGCCCCAGCCCGCCGTGCCCGAACGCCCCGCCGCCGCGGTCGAACACGCCGCCTTCGTCCGCGCCATCGCGAACGCCCCCGCGCAGCCCGCCAACAAACCCAACACCGACGACGCCACCAGCACCTGGCCGATCCCCGCGCAACGGCCTCTGCCTGCCGGCGCGACCGCAACGCCCCCCACAGCGCCCGACGGCGTGTTCGTCGGCAGCCGGCATCGCGAAGTGCTACTCCTGCTGGACCAAAACCGCCCTCCCGTCGAAATCTCCCGCGCCCTGGGCCTGGAAATCGGCGAAATCGAACTCATCGCCAGCCTCAACGGACGACGACGGATCCGCGGGCAGGCGTGACGATGGGACAGTTTTTTTACCACAGAGGCACAGAGAACCACAGAGGGCTCATGGTATTCGCAAGATGTTTCGCAATGGCTTGCCTCTTTGCGCTGTAGGACGTTGTGTACGACAAAACGTTTTGTAGTTCACGATACCCTACAGCGCAAAAAGGCAAGCCATTGCGAGAGTTTTTGGACTACCAACATCCACATCTCTGTGCTTCTCTGTGCCTCTGTGGTAAAAAAACGACGCCATGTGCAAATCACATGGCGTCGCCGTTTCTATTCGCAAACTCAACGTCTCGCCGTCACGCCGCCGCCCGCTCGGACTGTAACGCCCGGGTCGCCCAGGCGATGCTTTTGCGGAACGCCGGGGCGAGCGGCTTTTCGGGAATGCCCATCGCGACGGCCAGGCTCTCCAGCAACGCCCATTCCGCGTGCTCGTACGCGAGCATCATTCGATACAATTTCCCGTAAGGTCCGTCGCCCGTAAGCAGCGCGTTTTTGATGTTCGCGCTGAGCGGCACTTCCGACAGCATCTTCTCCATCGGCTGATCCATCAGCGCGTCGATCACGGAGAACATGCCCATCAGGAACAGTTCCGACGCGTTGCGTTTGTGATTGCAGATGACCGCCAGCGACTCGGCGAATTTCGCCCGCGTCAACGCCAGCATCAGCAGCTCGGGCTTGTCGTCGCCGGCCTGACTCAACGCCACCACCGACGCCCACTGCTGCACCTCGGCAGGCCCCAACAGCACCAACGCGTGGCGAATCGAACGCACCTCGTACCGCAGGCCAAACCAGGCGGAATTGATCAGCCGCAACAGCCGATACGTCAGCCCGACGTCCTGTTCGATCAACGCCGCCACCGTGTCGTACGAGAACGGCTGTTGATTGACTTCCCGCAGTAACTGCAAGCTGGCGACCCGGTTCGGAGTCAATTCGCCGGTGGTCACATCAGGCCGACTGAAAAACTGCCCCTGGAACAGCGCGAATCCCATCCGCGCGGCCTGGGCGAACTGGTCCTGCGTGTCGACATCCTGCGCGCCCACGAGAATCTGCCGCGAGCAGCACAGATCGCAGATCCGCTGAAGCTCATCCGGCGTGTGACGCGCGATGCGTACGCGGGCCAGGCTCGTCAGCGGACTCAACGGCCCGTTGGCGACGGCCGGCGAAAAATTATCCACCGCCAGCAGATACCCGCGTTTGCGGAGCTGAAGGCAGCGGATGACGATATCGTTGTCGGCGTCCAGCAGCCCGTCCACGCAGGGAATCATCGCGTCGGATGAAAACAACTGCGGAAACCCCGCCAGGATCAGGTCCCGCGGGAAATGCACCAAGGCTTTTTTGCCGCCGGAAAGCTCGTCGAAATTCAGCAATGCCATCATGCCGTCCGAGGCGGCCTCGGGTGCCAGACAACACTGCTCGTACCCGGAACGAAATGACAGCTCATAGACGCTCACATTGCGGCTGCCGTCAAACACGGGAAATCTGGCGACAAACACATCCATAGCGTTTCCATACTTTCGAAAAAGCGGCCTAAAACGACAACCGCATATTGCCTACACTATCTGCGTTGCCTATATTATCGAGAGTGTATCGAAAAACTTTATGGTATCGATGGAAGAAAATAAAAAAAATTTGCAGTTAATATGATTCACCAGTGAATCGAGCACGCGATTACCGCAGCGTATGGGTGAAAAATAGCCGTTTGTTCGAGGGAGGCATTTCGTTGACTCGTTAACTGGTTAATTCGCTAACATGTTAATTGTTGTATTTTAACGAGTTAACGAGTCAACCAGTCAACGAATGAACGAAGTCATTCCCTCGAACAAACGGCCCGATTTTACCGTCGCGCAGCCGCAACCCCAACGCCCTACCCCGTCGCCGTGGTCAGGAAATTCGCCAGACCCATCTGGGCGATCTGGTCCTGGAAGGCTTCGAGGTGGTCGACGTGCTCGATTTCGTCGTTAAGAATGGCCTCCAGCAGCGTTTTGGTGGCGTTGTCGCCTGCGCGGGCGCACAGGTCCACGCCTTCGTTGTACACGCGGACGGCTTCGTACTCCAACTCCAGATCGTTCTTGAAAATTCCCGGCACATCCCGGCCGATGCGGATCTCCCCCAGCCGGCTGACGATCGGCTCGCCCTCGAGGAAAATAATCCGCTCGATCAGCCGCTCGGCGTGTTTCATCTCCATAATCGCCCGTGAGTGCTCCTCGGCGTGCAGCTTGGCGTACCCCCAGTTTTCCTGCAACTCGGCGGCCACAAAATACTGATTGACCGCCGTCAGTTCCCGGCTGAGCAGATCGTTCAGCTTCGCGATCACGTCGGAATTCCCCTTCATAATGTCCCCTTTGACGACGGTGTGAATGGCCCCTCGTGTCGAAGCATTCTATTCCTCCCGAACGGGGATTTCACGGAAAGGTTGGGAGCACAGGACGAGTGCACGTCATATTTGTGGGTAGCCTGATCCGGCCGCAGGCCCTGCCGGTTTGCGTTGTAAAACGCTGAAAAACAAAAATCGCCTCCCCGACCTCGCGTTGAAGTGCCAGCACACAACCCCGAAGGGGTGTCTTGGGTAGCCCAGGGTGAGCGGTACTCCGCGAACCCTGGGATCAGGTATTTTTCAGAATTCTTTCATCGTGCCAGACGCCACAGGCCGAGGTCGCACCGTCGTGTGAATACGGCATCGAACGACTCGCACGTTCCCCTGTGACGTCGTCCGATGCCGTACAGGCCCGCGTGCCTGACCTCGGCCTGTGGCGTCAGGCACGATGAGTGAGGAGAAAAGAACTTCGGTCCCAGGGTTCGCGGCGTACCGCTCACCCTGGGCCTACCCAAGACACCCCTTCCGGGGCTATGTGCCGGCGTCTCCGACGTGTGACCGGGAAGGCGACTTTTGCTTTTATCACGTTCTATAACGCAGAATGGCCAGAATCCGAATTGACCGCCGCGGGTTTGCCGATACAATTCATACATATACGGCGTCGCTCGGCGCCAAACGATTGGAAGGAACCATGCGGACGCTCCAGAACCGTTCTGGCCTGACCTGCCTCCCCGAGGCCGCGGTCTGCGTCCGCGCGGGTAATGACGCGTTGTTCCTCCCGTCGTAGAGTCGCTGCTCGTACCCTTCGCGGCGGCTCTGAAATAAATGCCTCCATTGTCACACGGGGGCGTTTCGTATACACTAACTCTCTTTCTCGCCGACGGTTTGCCGTTTCGGCGTACAAACAAACAGGACTATGTTATGGCCGGGACGTTTTCTCCAGAGGTGTTGCACCGCACGCACAGTTGCGGGCAGTTGCGGGCGGCGGATGTGGGTTCGACGGTGCGGCTTTGTGGCTGGGTGCGTAGTTATCGCGATCACGGCGGGGTGGTGTTTATTGACCTTCGCGACCGCGACGGCATCACACAGGTCGTGTTCGATCTGCCCGGTTGCGACGACGGCGAGGTGGCGGCGACGTCGCAGTACGGCTCCGCGAAAGAGATGTACGAACTCGCCCGCGGTCTTCGCAACGAGTGGGTGATCGCCATTCACGGCACGGTGCGGCCTCGAGGCGAGGGTCGCGTCAATCCCAAGCTGCCCACCGGCGACGTGGAGATTATCGCCGATTCGCTGGCCGTGCTGAATAAATCCGAGGCCGTGCCCTTCGAACCCGACAGTTTCGCGACCGTTTCGGAGGACATGCGGCTGCGGTACCGCTACATCGACCTTCGCCGGCCCGAGATGACGGCCGCGTTGCGCCTGCGGGCGCGGATTTCCAAAGCCATGCATGACGTCCTCGACGGCGACGGGTTCGTCGAGGTCGAGACGCCCAACCTCACCAAGAGCACGCCCGAAGGGGCGCGCGACTTCCTCGTGCCCTGCCGCCTCCAGCAAGGCGCGTTCTACGCCCTGCCGCAAAGCCCGCAGTTGTTCAAGCAGATTCTGATGATCAGCGGCCTGGACAAGTATTACCAGATCGCCCGCTGTTTCCGCGACGAGGACCTGCGCGCCGACCGCCAGCCGGAATTCACGCAACTCGACCTCGAAATGTCGTTCGTCAACGAGGACAACGTGATGGCCGTCACCGAGCGGGTGATGCGCGAGGTGTGCAAAGTCAGCGGCAAGCCCTTCCCCGAGGACGTACCCGTCATCCTCTACAAGGACGCGATGGAACGGTACGGCATCGACAGGCCTGACATGCGGTTCGAGCTGTTCCTGCACAACGTCTCGTCAGTGGTGGCCGGCAGCGAGTTCAAAGTCTTCACCGACGTCGTCGCGCAGGGCGGGCTGGTCAAGGGCGTGTGCGTGCCCGGCGGCGCGAAGTTCACCCGCAAAGAGATCGACGCCTACACCGCCTACGCGGGCGAGTTCGGCGCCAAGGGGCTGGCCTGGTGCAAACTGGAGGCAGGGCAGTTCACCGGCGGCGTGGCGAAATTCTTCACGCCCGACATGCAGGCCGCCTTGCGGACGATGTTCGGCGCGACCGACGGCGACCTGCTGTTCTTCGTCGCCGACAAGCCCGCGACCACGAACAAGGCCCTGGCGGCGCTGCGGAGCAAACTCGGCAAAGACCTCGCCCTGTATCGCGAGGGCGACATGGCATGGTGCTGGGTGACGGAATTCCCGCTGGTGGAATGGAATCCCGACGAGCGCCGCTGGGACGCGATGCACCATCCGTTCACCAGCCCGATGCCTGATGACATGGACCAACTCGACAGCGACCCCGGCTCCGTGCGGGCCCGCGCGTACGACCTGGTCTGCAACGGCACGGAGATGGGCGGCGGGTCGATCCGTATTCACCAGCCCGACGTGCAGCGGCGCGTGTTTGGCCTGCTGGGCGTCTCGCCCGAGTCGGCCGAGGCGAGGTTCGGATTCTTCCTCAACGCCCTCAAATACGGAGCGCCCCCGCACGGCGGGCTGGCGCTGGGACTCGACCGCGTGGTGATGATCATGGCCGGCGGACAAAGCCTCCGCGACGTGATCGCGTTCCCGAAAACCCAGCGTGGCACCTGCCCGCTGACGGACGGCCCGTCGGACGTCGAACAAAAACAGCTCGACGAACTCCACATCCGCGTGGTGCAGCCGCCCGCAAAAGCGTAACAAAACGCACAACCGTCGATAGGGCTTGCCTCTTTGCGCTGTAGGACGTCGTCGTACGACGAACTGCAGCGCAAAGAGGCAATTCATACCCCTATTCAAACGATTCGCCCACGTGTAGCAGATCAACCGCATGGCGGATTTGGCCGATATACACGTGGAGATTTGTCATGAAGGAACTGCAAAAACTTCTGCACGCGCTGAACAGCGCCACGACCATACTGCTTGCGGCGGAGAATGACGAGGATATCGAAGCGTCCGTTCAGAAAGGCATGGGGTTGATCGGCCGCTGCGTGGACGCCGACCGTGTGCTGATGTGGCGGAACGAAACGATCGGCGGCGAGCTCTATTATGGTCTGGTGCGGGAATGGATCAGCGACGTGGGGCGGAAAAATCTGCCGGTTGTCGCCGGCTCGAAATTCCCGTACAGCGCCACCCCCCGGTGGGAACATCTGTTTTCACAAGGCGATTACCTCAACAGCCTGGTCGCCGATCTGCCGCCCGACGAGCAGAAGGTGTTTGTGCCCTACGGAATCAAATCCGCCGTCGTCATTCCGTTATTCCAGCAAAACCAGTTCAAGGGCTTGCTCAGCCTGGACGACTGCGTAAACGAACGCGTGCTGGCCGAGGAGGAAATCAGCGTCCTGCGTTCGGCGGGCGTGCTGTTCGCGCACGCGCTGCTGCATCACAAACTGCAGGTGAGCATATCGGCCCAGGAAGCGCTCGAACGGTTCGAGATCGTGTGGGCCAACGTCGAATGCGGCATCACGGTCGTCGACGCCGAAACGCGCCAAATCATCGACATCAACCCGGTGGCCGCCCGGATGTTCGGCAGAGACAAAGAGGACATCATCGGCCATCGCTGCCATAAATTCGTCTGCCCCGCCGAGGAATGCTCCTGTCCCATCATCGACAAAAACCAGGTGGTGGATCGCTCGGAGCGAAAATTCATCCGGGCCGACGGCACGGTCATTCCCATCATCAAGTCCGTCGCCAAAATCGTACGCAACGGCCGGCTGGCGCTGCTGGAAAGTTTCACCGATATTTCGAGCCTGAAAGAGGCCGAAAAACAACTGCTCCAGATGCAGGTCACCGAGCAGGCCAACAAGGCCAAAAGTTATTTCCTCTCCACGATGAGCCACGAAATGCGCACCCCGATGAACGCCATCATCGGCATGACCGCCATCGGGAAATCCGCCAGCGACGCCGCGCGAAAAGACTACGCCCTCGAAAACATCGAGAACGCCTCCAAGCACCTGCTGGGCATCATCAACGACGTGCTCGACATGTCGAAAATCGAGGCCGGCAAATTCGAACTGTCCGCGGAGGAGTTCAGTTTCGAAAAGATGCTCCAGCGCGTGGTCAACGTCGTGTCGTTCCGGGTGAACGAGAAACGACAGACCTTTACCGTGTACAGCGACAAAAATATTCCGCCGGTCCTGATGGGCGACGATCAACGGCTGGCGCAGATCATCACCAACCTGCTGGGGAACGCGGTGAAATTCACACCCGCCGGCGGGGCCGTCCGACTCAACGCCCGCCTGATGGGCGAGGAAGACGGCGTTTGCACGATCCAGGTCGAAATCACCGACTCGGGGATCGGCATCAGTCCCGAGCAGCAGGCCCGGCTGTTCCAGTCCTTCCAGCAGGCCGAGAACAACACCACGCGAAAGTTCGGGGGCACGGGGCTCGGGCTTTCGATTTCCCGAAGTATCGTGGACATGATGGGCGGACGCATCTGGGTGGAATCCGAGTTGAACCGGGGCGCGACGTTCGCGTTCACGATTCCGATGCGGCGCGGCGACACGCAGAAATACGAGCTTCTCGCCCGCGAAACCGACTGGCGAAACGTCCGCGTCCTCGCGGTGGACGAGAACGCCGGCATCCTGGGGTATCTGAAAAATTTCGTGGAAGATTTCGGGGCGCGATGCGATATCGCCGAATCCGGCCGCGACGCGATGTGCCTGGCCCGGGACAACGCGTACGACCTCTGTTTTATCGACTGGAAACTGCCGGACATCGACGGCCTGCGGCTGGCAACGGAACTCAAGGCCGTCGCGTCGGACCGCCGTCAACACATTGTCATGACCTTGGCGGCGGTCGAATGGCACGACATCGAGGACCGCGCGAAGGCGGCCGGCGTCGACACCATCCTGCCCAAGCCGCTGTTTCCCACCGCCATCGCGAACATCGTCAATGCATTCCTTGGCGTCGCCTCAATGCCCGTCGACGAGTCGCCAACGGACACGGTTACGTTTGAAGGCCACCGCATCCTGCTGGCGGAGGACGTCGAGATCAACCGCGAAATCGTGCAGGCGCTGCTCGAACCGACTCGCCTGACGATTGACTTCGCGGTGAACGGCGTCGAGGCGGTCCGCATGTTCCAGCAATCGCCGGAACGCTACGACGCGATTCTCATGGACGTCCAGATGCCCGAGATGGACGGCCATGAAGCCACGCGGCGCATCCGGGCGCACGGATCGGCCAGGGCCAGGGAAATCCCGATCATCGCCATGACCGCCAACGTCTTCCGCGAAGACGTCGCCAGATGCCTGGAAGCCGGCATGAACGACCACCTCGGCAAACCGCTCGAAATCGACGAGGTGCTGAAAAAACTGCGGCACTATCTATGTCGCGAAGAGACTGTTAGGCTGTTAGACTATTAGGCTGTTAGGCGCAGGCTGATGAATCATTAGGCCTAATCTTTCATAAGCCTGCGCCTAACAGTCTAACAGCCTAATAGCCTAACAGCCTTCCGCGCATTGCATCCCGCCCGCATTTGGCGATAATAGCCTCGCACACAGTCGAGGAATCGCCCTATGCTGGAACATCTGAAGAAAACCGTTTGCCAGGCCAATCTCCAACTCGTCGTGGAGGGCCTGGTCATGCACACCTTCGGCAACGTCAGCGGTGTCGACCGCAAGAGCGGGCTGATCGTCATCAAACCCTCCGGCGTGGCGTACGACGACATGCAGCCGGAACAGATGGTCGTTGTCTCGCTCGCCACCGGGCAGAAGGTCGAGGGCAAGTTGAATCCCTCCAGTGACACGGCCACGCACGTGGAGTTGTACCGCGCGTTCGCGGAGATCGGCGGCGTGGTGCACACGCACTCGGCCTTCGCGACGAGCTGGGCGCAGGCCCATCGCGACCTGCCCGCCTACGGCACCACGCACGCGGATTATTTTCACGGGCCTGTGCCCTGCACGCGGCCGCTGACGGACGAGGAGATCCGCGACGCCTACGAAACCAACACCGGCAAGGTGATCGTCGAGCGATTCACCGCCGCGGCCATCGACCCGCAGCACGTGCCCGCCGTCCTGGTGGCCGCCCACGGGCCGTTCACCTGGGGCCAAGACGCCCTCGACGCCGTACACAACGCCGCCGTCCTGGAATACCTCGCCGGCATGGCCAGCCAAACCGAACGCACCAACCCCGCCGTCAAACCCATGCCCCAGACACTGTTGGACAAGCACTTCTTCCGCAAACACGGGCCGGGAAAATATTACGGGCAGGGAAAATAGTTTTCACCACGGAGATACAGAGGACGCGAAGGAAAGTATGTGATATTCGAACGATCGTTCGCCATGGCTTGCCTGTTTGCACTGTGGAATGTTGTGGTACAAAAACAGTTTATTTTATACAACACCCTACAGCGCAAACCGGCAAGCCGCTGAAAACAATCTGTCAAACACCTTGTGTTTCTCTCCGTTTCCTCTGCGTCTCTGTGGTAAAAAAACCTCCCACCCCCGGAGCGTGCTACGATATACAACGAGATGTCGAACACCGAAACAACAACGGACAGCAAACTGTTGGCGGCGATTCAACGGAATGTGCCGCTGGTGGCGCAACCGTATACGCAGCTCGCGCGGGAATTGGGCGACTCGCCCGAGCACGTGATGCGGCGAGTGGCGGCGTTGCGGGGCGAGGGGGTGATTCGCGAGATCAGCGGGATTTTCGACGCGGCCTCGTTGGGCTATCACCAGACGCTCGCGGCCTTTGCCGTACCGGGCGAGCGGTTAACCCAGGCAGGGCGGACGGTGGCGGAACATCCGGGGGTTTCGCATTGCTACGCCCGCCGGCACGCGGTGAATCTATGGTTCACGCTGGCGGTCTCACCCGCCAGCGCGCTGGGGCTTGACACGACGATCCGCCACCTGGCCGCCGCCTGCGGCGCGCAACACACGCTCACCCTGCCGACGATCACGCGGTACAAACTTCACGTGCATTTCGGCGACAGCGGCGGGCAACGTGGCGAGGGCGTCTCGCCCTCGCGTCCCGCGGGCACCTTGCCCGCGGCGGCTATGGAAGACGATTACGCGTCTTCCAGCGGCCAATCCCATGGCACGCTCAACGCGGGCGAGACGCCCGCGTCACGTAAGACGGGCGTCCCGCCACGACTCACCGAGGGTCAGGTCCTCGCGATTCGCGCGTTGCAGGTGGATTTGCCGGTTCAGGGCGACCCGTTTTCGCCGTTGGCGGAATTGGCGGACACGACCGTCGAAGGGCTGCTGGAGCACGCGGCCGATTTTTTGCGGCTTGGCGTGTTGCGGCGATACGCAGCCGTGCTGCATCATCGTCAGGCGGGCGGGGCGGCGAATGTGCTGGTGGCGTGGGAGGCGGCCGAGGGCGACGTCGACGCCGCGGGGCAGGCCTGTGCCACGCTGCCGCAGATCAGTCATTGCTATCGGCGGGCCCGGGCGAACGAGTGGCCCTTCGACCTCTACACGATGATTCACGGCCCAAGCCCCGCCCACTGCCTCGACACCGTGCGATCCATCATCGCCCTGACAGGCATGCAAAACCGACGCGAACTCTGGACCACGGCGGAGTTCAAAAAACAACGCGTCAAACTCCTGGGACCTGAAGAAAGGCAGTGGGAGACGACGTAGGTTCCTGTATGATACGGCCATGGTGTTAGGCCGACAGGGAACATTTGCCGGCGGGATCGCGTTGCCGGACGAGAAGCACGACACGAAGGACCGCGACGTCGAGGCCTTTGCGATGGCCTCGCCCGACGGGACGGCGCTGCCGACGGTGCTTCGGGTGCCGCTCTGGCCGGACGGCCGACATGGCGCGGTGAGCGTCGTGTCGCCGGGACAGCGCGTGCAGGCCGGCGAGCGGATCGCCAGGGCAACGGAGGGAGGCGTGGATATTTTCGCGCCGCTGGCGGGCGTGGCGGGCCCGACGCGCCGCGTCCGCGTCGCGCACGGCGACCGCTGGGAACTCGTCGAAGCCCTTGAACTGCGCGACCTCACAGGCCCATGGACGCTGCCGGAATTCACGCCCACGTTCGACTGGCAGGCCGGCGACAACGACGCGCTGCGCGATCGCCTGACCCAAGGCCAACTCGTGCTCCATCGCCGCCGTCCCGAGCCGCTGGCGACGTTCCTCGAACGCGCCCGGCGCAAGGCGGTCCGAACGCTCATCGTCAACGGCATGGAAAATCAGCCCTACGTCTCGGCCGACCATCGCGTGCTCGCCGAACACGGGCAGCACGTGCTGACCGGAGCGGCCATTCTCGCCCGCGCGATCGGCGCGAGACAGACCCACCTGGCCGCCGACCGCCGACGCGTGCGGGCGTACGGCAAACTGCCCGCCGGCGCGGAGAAACTGGGCATCCACCTCGTCGCGCTCGGGCACAAGTATCCCATCGGCTCGGACACGATCCTCACAAAAATTCTTACGCGCCGCGAGAGGCCCATCGGCGGCAACGTCATGGACGTCGGCGTGGCGGTGGTCAACGCAGCCACCTGCCTGGCCGTCTTCGGCTGGGGGGTCTGCGGGCAGCGGTCGCTGGGCCGCGTGACGACCGTTGTCGACGAGCGGAGCCGGGATGGGCGGCGCGGCAACGTGTACGTTCCGTGGGGCCTGGCCTGCGCCGACCTGCTGCCGGGCGAGAACGTCCTGCACGGCGGGCCGATGAACGCACTGCCCTGCCCCGAGGACGGCGTGATCGGCCCGGCGTCCGCCGCGCTGCTGGCCATCCGCACGCCGCCCTACCAGCCGCCCAGCGTGTGCATTCGTTGCGGCTGGTGCAACGATTATTGTCCCGCGCGGCTGAACGTAGCCGCCCTCAACGACGCGTTCGAACTCGGGCAAATCGACCTGGCGATGACCCTCGGTGTGGAAGCGTCCATGGAGTGCGGCGTGTGCTCGTACGTCTGTCCCGCGAGGCTGCCGTTGACGCAGCGCGTCAAGCAACTCAAGCGGGTCGTCGAGTCGCAGCGCGAAGCGAAAGCCAAGAGCACGCTTCCCGCGGAGGGCCGGCCATGAGCGCGATGTCGACGCCGCCGGGCGCTCCGGCCTTGCCGCCGTTTCTTCGCGCGCCGGAGACCGCGCGGTCGATTTTCGTGGTGATGCTGGTGGCGGCCTGCGGGCCTCTGGCGGCGGGTATTGTGTTTTTCGGCTGGCGGGCGGCCATGATCGCCGCGCTGTCCGTCGGCGGGTGCCTCGTCTGCCAGTTGGGCTACGCGCGGATCGTTCGCTCGCCGATGCTGGAGCGGCGTTCGCACGCGGTGCTGCTGGGCGTGCTGCTGGCGTTGACGCTGCCGCCCTGGGCGCCGTGGTACGTGCCGCTGGTGGCGGCGGCCTTCGCGACGATCGTCGGCAAGGCCATTTTCGGCGGCGTGGGGCACTATCTCTGGCAGCCTGCGCTGGTCGGAAGGCTGGCGGTGGCGGTGCTGTTCGCCGGGCCGTTGGCGGCGCCGATGGAGAAGCATCCGCAGGCGCTGCCGATGCTGGCGCCCAATCACCTCATTCTCGGCGACGTGCTCGAGGCGCGGCGGGTCAGCGACAATCAGCCGTGGGGCGAAACCTTCCTGCCGGGCGACGCCCACGCCGCGAGCATCCGTCCGACGACGGCCATCCTTGCCCCGCTCACGCGCGGCGATACACCCGCGTTTTCCGCCCTCATGGACGTCCCCGTCCCGCAGGAGACCGACGCCCTCGATCACGCGGCGGCGGAGGGAATCCCCAACGCCAAGCCAGCCGCCCTGATGAAAGTGCCTCCCATCGAGGACCTGATTTTCGGCTCCAGGCCTGGCGGGATCGGCGAGACCTGCATCCCGGCCATTCTCATCGCGGGGTTGTACTTGATCTACCGCAACTACGTCCGCTGGGTGTTGCCGGTGACGTTTCTGCTCGCGGCCGCCGCCGTGGCCGCCTTCGGGCCGATCCAACTCGCCGGCGGAGACGGCGCGGTCTGGGGCTGGGGACCCGCGGGCGGATGGTGCCCCGCCAACTGGGGTGCAAGCGAATGGACGCTCCCGCCGCTGCTGCGCGAAGGATTCGCCGTCGGCACGCTGTACGTGATGTACCAACTGCTCGGCGGGGCCGTCCTGCTGACCGCGTTTTTCCTCGCCACCGAAATGACCTCCCGCCCCATCACCGCAGGCGGACAGGCCATCTTCGGCCTCGGCGGCGGAGCGATCGCCATGACCCTCCAACTCTACACCGACTCGCCCATCCCCGCCTACATGGCCGTCCTGGCAATGAACACCGTCACCCCGTTCATCGACGCCCGCTGGCGCCCACGCGTCTTCGGAAGACGACGCTGGGGCGGACGGCGGGCATAGCAGGGTGAACGCGGCAAGATGCGCATCACGTTTGTGGGTCGCCAAACCTGGCCGCAGGCCCTGCCATTTTGCGTCGTAAAACAGTGTGAGCGACTGAACGCTTCGGTTGCCACAACGATCTACAACGCAAAATGACAGGGCCTGCGGCCAGTCACGCCTGAGTACGAATCTTACGCGAAGAAGAGGAATGTACATGCCTTCACCCTGCCCCAGCGAAATCGTCCTGTACTTTCGGGCGGGTTTTTGGGATAATTGTGTCCGGTTCGCAGGGATGGTCCTCGGCGGGCATGGTGGCCCGGACGGTGTGATTTTCCCATGGTTTTTTGATCCCCGCACAGGGAGTTTTCCGTGGCTGACGACGAAAAGAAACATGACAACCAGCCGGCGCCCGCGTCCTCCGACGGCGCCGCCGGCCCGACGCAGTATGCCGCCGTCATGTTCAACAACGAACATGTCGAAGACCTCGCCATCGAAGAGGAACTTCGCGACAGTTATCTCACCTACGCGATGAGCACCATCGTCGACCGGGCGCTGCCCGACGTCCGCGACGGGCTCAAGCCCAGCCAGCGACGCGTGCTGGTGGCCATGAACGACCTCAACCTCGGCCCGCGCAGCAAACATCGCAAGTGCGCCAAAATCGCCGGCGACACCAGCGGTAACTATCACCCGCACGGCGAGGGCGTGGTCTATCCCACGCTGGTGCGCCTGGGCCAGTGGTGGACGATGCGCTACACGCTCGTCGATCCGCAGGGCAACTTCGGCTCCATCGACGGCGACCCCCCCGCGGCCATGCGATACACCGAGGCCCGCATGACCTCCGCCGCCGTCGAGATGATGCACGACCTGAACATGGAAACGGTCGACATGCTCCGCAACTACGACGACACGCGCGACGAACCCAGCGTGCTGCCGTCGAAGTTCCCCAACCTGCTCGTCAACGGCAGCCAGGGCATCGCGGTGGGCATGGCCACCAGCATCCCGCCCCACAACCTCACCGAAGTCTGCAACGGCCTGCTGATGCTCATCGACAAGCCCGACGCCACCATCGAGGACCTGATGAAACACATCAAGGGTCCCGATCTGCCGACCGGCGGGCTGATCTGCGGCCGCTCGGGCATCATCGAGGGCTACAAGACGGGCCGAGGCCGCGTCACGATGCGCGGCAAAATGCACACCGAGTCCCGGCCCGGCGGCAAGACGCAGATCGTCATCACCGAGATCCCCTACCAGGTGCTCAAGACGACGATCATCGAACGCATCGCCGACGTCGTGAAAGCGGGCAAAATCCCCGATATCTCCGACGTCGCCGACCACAGCGACCGCACGGGCATGAAGATCGTCGTCGAACTCAAAAAAGGCGCCGACGCCAACGTCGTCGTCAACCAGCTCTACGAATTCACGCCTCTCCAGGACACGCTTTCCATCATCAACATCGCGCTGGTCAACAAGGCCCCGCGAACGCTGACGCTCAAGGAGATGCTCGAATACTTCATCGAGCACCGCCGCGACGTCGTGCGACGACGCACCATGTTCCTCCTGCGACGCGCGCGACAGCGGGCGCACATCATGGAAGCCCTGATCCTCGCGGTCGCCGACATCGACGCGATCATCGAGATCATCAAAAAGTCCCCCGACGTGCCCACCGCCAAGCAGCGTCTGATGGCCCACAAACTCCGCCTGACGGAGTCCGCCACCGTCCGCAAACTGCTGCCCGACGCATTCGTCAAACGCTGCACCACCAGCGATCAATACCTCACCGGCGTGCAGGCCGACGCGATCCTGACGATGCAGTTGCAGAAACTCACAGGCCTGGAGATCGAAAAACTCGCGCGCGACTACTCGACGCTCTGCGAGGAAATCGCCGGCTTCGAAGCCGTCCTCTCCGACGACCGCCTGCTGATGGATGTCATCCGCGAGGACATCCACGAAATCAAAGACCGCTACGGCGACGAACGCCGCACCGAAATCATCGGCGACGTGGGCGAATTCAACATCGAAGACCTCATCGCCGAGGAAGACGTCGTCGTCACCCTCACGCACGAAGGCTACATCAAACGCATGCCGCTGACGACCTACCGCAAACAAGGCCGCGGCGGAACGGGCATCATCGGCGGCGACGCAAAGGAAGGCGATTTCGTCGAGGAACTCTTCATCGCCTCCACGCACGACTACCTGCTGATCTTCCTCAACGACGGGCGCATGCACTGGCTGAAAGTGTACGACATCCCGTCGATGAGCCGGCAGTCCAAGGGCCGGGCCATCGTGAATCTGCTGGAGATGAAGTCCGACGAGAAAATCTGCGCCGTCGTCAGCGTGCGGGAATTCGACGAACGCTTCCTCGTCACCGCGACCAAGCTAGGCCAGATCAAAAAGACCCCCCTGGCCGCGTATTCGAACGTCCGCAAGGGCGGTCTCCAGGCCACCGGCCTCGACAAGGGCGATACCGTCATCGGCGTGGCGATCACGCGCGGCGACGACCAGATCGTGCTCGGCACCGCCAACGGATACTCGATCCGCTTCGAGGAGACCGACGTCCGCGCGATGGGCCGAACCGCCGCCGGCGTCAAGTCGATGACGCTCCGCGAAGGCGACGAGATCGTCGACATGGCCATCCTCGACCCGATGGCCACCCTGCTGACCGTGTGCGAAAACGGCTACGGCAAACGCACCAGCTTCGACGAGTACCGCCTCCAGGGCCGCGGCGGGTCCGGTGTGATCAACATCCGCACCACCGACCGCAACGGCAACGTGGTGGCCATGAAGTCCATGCGCGACGCCGACGAACTCATGCTCATGACGCTCAACGGCATGGTGGTCCGCATCGGCATGGAGCAGATGCGAACAATAGGCCGGGCGACGCAGGGCGTCCGCATGATCCACCTCCGCCCCGGCGACAAGTTGGTCAGCGTCGCCCGCGTAGTCGCCGAAGAACGCGACCAGGGCACACTCCCACTGGACACGCAACCCGAAGGCGAGTCCAAATTGCCGCTGGACAATATGGAATAAAAACCGACGCGGAGACGCAAATCCGTAGCACGGGCGTCCCGCCCGTGAGTCGCATGGGCGTCTCGCCCATGCAACGGCTCCGTTCGACAAAGTCAAGGCAATAGGATGGAGAAAGCAATGGACGTGAGATTAATGTCTGATGTAAAGGAGTGGTTCGACAGCGTACCTTATGATCCAGCATACCAACAGATTCAAGAGGACCTGCTTGCTCTATGCAATACGATTGATGTCATTGAAGAACAATGCATCAATGAAGGACGAAACCGGACAAACGACGAGATTGAACTAATAAAGAAATATAGCACCCGAGTATACATGGACATCTTTTGTGGGTTTATACCGTTAAAGAGGACGAAGGGGTATATTCTCACGCTTATGGAGAGTCAGACATTTTCGCCGTCGGCGCGGGAGTATCTACAAGAAGTGTTGAACAAAGCTGTGAAGGATCAATCTGTGCAAATGTGAGCCATTGGCGAACCCCTGATAAAATTCCCTCCGCACTCAGGGTTCGCCTTGGATGGTAGACGCCGCTTCGCGGCTATGACCCAGTGCTCCACACGCGAGACCGGAAAGTTTTTTACTCTGTGGGCGTCTACGTTGGCGAGTCACGGAAACGTCTGCCAACCTCGCCACGGGCGAGACGCCCGTGGGACTCATGGGCGGGACGCCCATGCTACAAAGGAGAATCCAATGATCGCCCGCACGAAAATCGTTGCCACCATCGGGCCCGCCAGCCGGGACACGGCCATGTTATCCAAACTGCTCCAGGCCGGGGCGGATGTGTTTCGCGTGAATTTTTCGCACGGCACGTATGAGGAGCACGAGATTTCGCTGGCGAACATCGCGGCCGCTTCGAAGGCCGTCAACACGCCGGTGGCCGTGCTGGCGGATCTGTGCGGGCCGAAAATCCGCGTCGGCAAAGTCGCCGGCCCCGTCGAGCTACGCGAGGGGGCCGACATCACAATCCAGCGTGAGACGATCGAGGGCGACGCGTCGCGAATCTCCACCACGCTGCCGGAAATGATCGACAACGTCCACCCCGGCGAATCCATCATGCTCGACGACGGCAAACTCCGCCTCGAAGTCACCGCCGTCAACGCCCCCGAAAGTTTTACCTGCCGCGTGACACGCGGCGGCATGCTCTCCTCCGGCAAGGGCATCAATCTGCCGCACACGAAACTGTCCCTGTCGGCCCTGACGGAAAAAGACCGCCGCGACGTCGCGTGGATCGCCGCCAGAGCGGATATTGATTACATTGCCCTGTCGTTCGTGCAACGGCCTGAGGATATTCACGAACTGCGGGCCCTGCTGAAACAACACGGAAAAAGCCTGCCGATCGTCGCGAAAATCGAAAAGCCGCAGGCCCTGGCGCGCATCGAGGAGATCGTGCAAGCCGTCGACGCCGTCATGGTCGCGCGAGGCGACCTCGGCGTGGAGATGGAACTGCCCTCCGTGCCGCTGGCGCAGAAACGGATTGTCCGGCTGTGTCAGCAGGCCGGCAAACCCTGCATCGTCGCGACGCAGATGCTCGAGTCGATGATCGACTCGGCCACGCCCACGCGGGCCGAAGTGTGCGACATCGCCAACGCCGTCCTCGACCAGACCGACGCGGTGATGCTCTCGGGCGAGACCGCCGTCGGAAAATTCCCCGTCGAAGCCGTCACGATGATGAACGACACCATCGTGGCCACGGAGGCATGGCACGACGATCACGCCGCGCCCGTGCCCGAAAGCGAACCCGCCACCGGGGCCGTCGCCGCCGCCGTCCGGGCCGTCACGCGACACGAGAAAATCGCCGCCGTCGCCGTCTACACCGCCACCGGCGCCACCGCGCGCGTCCTGTCCAAAAGCCGACTCCACGTGCCCATCCTCGCCGTCAGCCCCGACGCGGCCATGGTCCGACGCGCCTGCCTCTACTACGGCGTCGAACCCGTCTGCCACGCCGCGCCAGAACACACACGCGACGTCCTGCGAATCGCCCAACGCGTCGCCATCGCCAACGGACTGGCCAAACCCGGCGACAAACTCATCGTCCTCAGCGGAAGACCCATCGGAAAACCCGGAGCGACCAATACCATCGTCATCCACACCGTGACGTGAGCTACTCTTTCGGCAGCTCGTAGAACCCGTGGCCCAGGCGGATCAGTTTGCCTTGGCGGACCAATTCCTGCCAGACGTCGTCGGTGAATTCCACGGGCGGGGTGATGGCACGGGAGGGTTTGCGGTCTTCGCCCTTGGAGAGCGGGCTGTGGCTGTTGATTTGCGATTCCTCGTCCAGTTGCGTGAATCGCACGCGGCGTTTGAACGCCTGCATCGCCTGGCGGAGGATTTCCGGTTCGATGGCAACAGCCGGCTCGGCGGGCACAGCCGGCTCGTTCAGTTGGTCGATAAACGCCCGCAGCCCCGCGACGTCCCGCATGCCAACCACGTAATTCACACGGTCCTTCGGCAGCGGGCATTTTTGCAGCAACGCAAACGCCTGCTTCCACTCGGCCGTCGCCCGCCGAGGATCGCCGCTCCGCTCAATAGCGGCCAGCAGCTCCTGCAACTTCGCGATCGTCACGTTGTCCGTCATGGAATCTCCCAGCCACAAGCCACTAGCCACAAGCCACCAGGTATGGCGAAACTCGTCACAAATCACACGATGTTGGTTTTGGCTACGTATCCCTATCCAGGCCCGCCTTTGTTGTCTTTTCGCCCTGGCCGTTCTTTACCTTGTGGCTAGTGGCTACTTGCTCAGCAAATTCCTCGCAAACGCCATGTCCGCCTTGCCGTTGGCGAGCGGATCGTCGCCGGGTGGGGTTTCCAGGACCAGCCAGTCGTCATAGCCGATGGCTTGGAGCGCGCTGAGGACGGCGCGGAATTTCACGTCGCCGGCGCCGAGGCGAACGTTATAGTCCGGCGGTTCGGACATCGACATCTTCACGTCCTTGAGGTGCATGCCCGCCAGGCTGTCTCTGCCCAGGTCGCGTAAGCCCGTGGGCAGGTCCAGTTTTCGGCCCAGCGCGTTGCCGGTGTCCTGGTAGATTTTCACCACGTCGGTGTCGGCGAACTGGCCCAGCAGGTAGCGACACTGGTTGAAGTTGAGCGTGCTCTCGACGCCGATGATCACGCCGGCCTCCTCGGCGATATCCACCAGTTCGCCGATGCCAACGATCGCGCGTTCCAGTTCGCGGTCGACTTCGATAATGTTTTTGCCGAAGAACGGCAGCAGGATCCGGTTCGTGCCGGCCGCCTTGGCCACGCCGCACGCGGCCGCGAAGAGTTCCTTGATCGCGGGGATGTTGTCCACGCGCGTCGCGGGCGTGCTGTCGACGGGGTCGATGATCGGCAGGCCGCTGCACAGCGTGCTCAAGACGAGGCCGCAAACCTCCAACCCGCGGTCACTCGCCTGCTGGGCAAGCCATTGCCCATGGTCGGCCTGCCGCAGGAGCGGCGTCTGCTCGTCACGATAGCACACCTCGATGCCGTCGGCCCCGACCGCGGCGGCCAAGTCAAACGCCGCCGTGATTTCCGGCGACAACGAACCGCTCATGTATCCAATCTTCATGATCGCCACCCTGCCTGTGTTATCCATTCAGAAAACAATCCACCACGAGTTGCAACGCCTGCCTATTGTAGCCCCACGGCGGACAATAGCAAGGCTGGAAAAGACATGCTACAGGGCCATCGCATCTAAATTCCTTCATTTTCGTATGATTTTCCGCAAAGGGCCGTTTTGAAGGCTGTTAGACTGTTAGGCTGTTAGGCTGTTAGGGAGAGGCTTATGAAAAATTAGGCCCAATCTCACATCAGCCGGCGCCTAACAGTCTAACAGTCTAATAGTCTAACAGCCTCTTGTACGAAAAAATGGGCGAATGTAGATGCGATGGCCCTGAGACATGCTACGTGGAGACGGAAGAAGGCTTCAAGTGTCTTGGGCAGGGGAGGCGTTCAAATTTCGGATTTACAACGCGTCCTCGCGTCTGTTGATAAGGCCTTGGCTATTCGCCGCATTTGGGCTATTGTATATCCAATGGCCGATTCGTCGAATTCGCAACATGAACTGCGGGTGATCCGCGACACGATCCAGAGCATCTGGGTGGCGATTATTCTCGCCTTTGTCCTGCGCGCGTTTGTGCTCGAAGCCTTTGTCATTCCCACCGGCTCGATGGCCACCACGCTGGTCGGACAGCACTTCATGCTTCAGTGCCCCGCCTGCCAGATCTCCTTCGCGTTCGCGCCAGCGGATTTCGTCGCCGACAGCACCACGCGGTTGCAGACCGTCGCCGGCGCCCGGTGCCCCAACTGCGCCACGATCGTCGACGCCTTCGTCCCCGCCAACGGCGGCGACCGCGTGCTTGTCCTGAAATACCTCTACGATTTCCTCCCGCCGCAACGATGGGACGTCGTCGTCTTCCGCAATCCGCAGGACAACCACATGATGTACATCAAGCGGCTGGTCGGGCTGCCCGGCGAGACGCTCGAGATCGTCCACGGCGACGTCTTCGTCCGCGACGGCGACGGCGAGTACCGCGTCGCCGCCAAGCCCAAGGCCGTCCAGGACGCCATGTGGCAATTGCTCTACGACAACAACTACATCCCCGACCCCGCCAAGGTGCTCGACGCCGACGGCATCGCGTTCGCCGCGCCGCGATGGCAGCCCGCGCCCGGCGACGAGGAACGATGGACCCCCGCCCACGCCGGACGCGCGTTCGATTTCGACGGCCAGCAGAAGGCCTCGCTCGAACTCCGCGCCCCGCGGTCGGCCTTTCTGCCGCGAAACAGCTACAACCTCGACTCCAACCTGCCCGTCAACGACAAGGATCTCGTCACCGATCTTCAGTTGGCCTGCGTATTCATACCCGCCGACCGCAACGCCGCCGTCACCCTGGGACTCACCAGTTTCCACGATGCCTTCACCGCCGAAGTCGCCGCCGACGGCTGGGCCACGCTGACGTACCAAACCCATCAGGGACACGCCCAGCAAACCGCGAAACTGCCGCTGCCGCTCACCATCGGCCGAGGGTACAAACTGGCCCTGGAACACGCCGACCTGAGCGTGCGGTTCTATGTCGACGACCACCTGATTTTCGAAAGCACGCCCGCCGAATATCACGTCACGTATCACCAACAAGTCAATCGCGTCCGCTCACCCGAACGCATGCCCCAGCCACGCGTGACCATCGCCGCCTCCGGCGGACGCAGCCAGGTGCGGCACCTCCGCGTGATGCGCGACGTGTACTACACGGCCACCAAGCTCGAACACAAAACCGCCCTCGACGCGCCGCAATTCGTGGTGGCGAACCTGCTGAGATTGCCGGGTTCGGAATCCTCCGTCCCGAGTTGGGGTTCAATGGGCAAGCCGATCACCCTGGAGGGCGGGCGCGGCGACCTCGACGAATTTTTCATGCTCGGCGACAACAGCCCCGTCAGTCTCGACAGCCGGGCATGGACCGCCGCCGCGCCAACCCTGCGGCTGTGGCGCGACCCCCACCAGGAGCCTTCGCTGGAAAATCTCCAGTACCAACTCGGCACCGTGCCGCGATATAATATCATGGGCCGGGCGTTCTTCGTCTATTGGCCCTCAGGCCACCGCCTCCCAGGCCTCGTCCCCGCCGTCCCGAACGTCGGACAAATGCGGGTGATTCGGTAGCGACGTATTCCCATTTCCATCGCTCAGTGGTATACTCGTCTCGTCTAGCGCGAAGTCGCGTTTGTTTTCTATTTTGAAGGGAATGAAGGAATCATGGACCAGATCAAATACACGCTGGAAGAACATGAGATGCCGCGGCAGTGGTATAACCTGGCCGCCGATCTGCCCACGCCGCCGCCGCTGGGGCCTGACGGTAAGCCCGTCCGCCCCGAAATGCTCGCGCCGGTCTTCCCGATGAACATCATCGAACAGGAAGTCTCCACGCAGCGCTGGATCGACATTCCCGAAGAAATTCTCGGCATGATGTGCCTCTGGCGCCCCTCGCCGCTGATGCGGGCCCGGAGACTCGAACAGGCCCTCAAGACGCCCGCGCGCATCTACTACAAATACGAGGGCGGCAGCCCCGCCGGCAGCCACAAACCCAACACCGCCCTGCCGCAGGCATGGTACAACAAGCAGGCGGGCATCAAACACCTCACCACCGAAACCGGCGGCGGACAATGGGGCTCCGCGCTGGCGATGGCCTGCGCCATGGTCGGACTGGACTGCAAAGTCTTCATGGTCCGCGTCAGCTACGACCAGAAACCCTTCCGACGCATGATGATGCAAACCTGGGGCGCCGAGTGCATCGCAAGCCCCTCGCCGATGACCCAGTGCGGCCGCGATATCCTCGCCAAAACCCCCGACACGCCGGGAAGCCTCGGCATCGCCATCAGCGAAGCCGTCGAACTCGCCGTCGCCGACAAGACCGGCTCCACACGCTACAGCCTCGGCAGCGTGCTCAACCACACCATGCTCCATCAGTCCATCATGGGCCTGGAAGCGAAAAAACAACTCGCCAAAGCCGGCGAAAAAACCCCCGACATCGTCATCGGCTGCGCGGGCGGAGGCAGCAACTTCGCGGGGCTGGCCTTCCCGTTCATCTACGACAAAATCAACGGCGCCAACATCGAAGTCTACCCCGTCGAGCCGCAAAGCTGCCCGACGCTCACGCGGGCGCCCTTCGTCTACGACCACGGCGACACCGCGCACCTCACGCCCCTGCTGGCCATGCACAGCCTCGGGCACGATTTCGTCCCACCGGCCATCCACGCCGGCGGGCTGCGATACCACGGTATGAGCCCGCTCGTCAGCCAGGCGGTCATCAAGGGCCTCGCCACGCCTCGCGCACTGCCGCAAACCAAGTGCTACCAAGCCGCCGTGCTCTGGTCGAGAACCGAGGGCCACATCCCTGCCCCCGAAACCAGCCACGCCATCGCCGCCGCCATCGACGAAGCCAATAAAGCCACCGCCGAAGGCAAGGAAAAAGTCATCATCTTCAGTTGGAGCGGCCACGGCCTGATGGACATGGCCGGCTACGAAAAATACTTCTCCGGGAAACTCACCGACTATTCGCTCCCCGAAGACGTCCTGGCCGAATCCCTCGAACACCTGAAGGGTCTGCCAAAACCGTAACGACGGCGAGGCGTTTTTTACCGCAGGCACAGAGAAGACAGAGAGAAGATTGCACGGAATGAATACGTTTCGAAGAGGCAAGTCGTTGCGAAACGGCTTGCCTCTTTGCGATGTAGACCGTTGAAAACAACAAACCGCCCCCGCGACACAACACTTCCTTACGCGCACTTCCCTACGCGTAGCGTTCTTTCTTGGCACCGTCACGCCGGCGCATAGTGTTTCACCAGATACGCCTTCACCTCTTCAAAATCCTCTTTCGACGCGAAATACCTTGCCTTGATCACAAACGCCACATTCATCGTCGTGCACAGGTAGACAGAATCGCCGTCGGATCGAATCGCCCCAACCCCTTCCCTCGTGACCGTCACGCTGCTGCTTTCCGTTTGGATCACGATCGCGTTTTCGTCTATGGAATACCGTTGTTCTTCGGCGTTGTATTTGTTCGACGCATGGTTCTTTCTGTACTGCTTTCTATTTCAAAACCTTATCAAATAGAAACAAAAATCAGTATCACAAGAAGCACGGGAACCAACGCCGTGATTGCCGCGACAAATTCCATGTAATCGCCCGCGAGAAAGTCGGGGATATGTACGATAGCCATGAACACCACAATCGCCGCAAGGAACAGGGCAACTCGTTTTTTCATGGAAAATCCCCCCATCTGGGTAAACTCATTGAACTGGATAACATCCTCCGGTGTGGTTTTTCCGCTGAATTCATACATGATGTTTCATCATCCTCTCCTCTCCGAATCCCCGCTGAAAAATTCGCGGCATTCGTGAAATTCGCGGCAAAAACATCAACGAGGACTTCGCCACTCCAAGTTGGAATCGCGAAGTCCTCGTTACTCGTCACGCATCACTCGCTGCTTTTTTCGACGGGCCTATTTCCCCGGATACATGTCCACGTAGTTGGAGATCGCGTAGTTGACGACGTTGATGCCCAGTTGCATGGCGCGTTTGGCCTTGTCCTGGCTCAGGCCGCTGTGGCCGCTCTTCCAGGCGTCGTGGAGGTCGCCGGGATAGTAGAACACACACAGCCGCGAGGAGTTCGGCGCCCGGATGCCCAGGGCGCGGGGATTGGCGCCGTGAGGCCATAACATCGGCGCGCCGGTCGGGAAGTAGTACGGCTCGCGGAAAATCGGGTCGTCGTTGGGGATATCCGACAACGGCTGGCCGGGGAATACGTGATTGCGCATCAGGTCGCGGAAATCGCGGTCGAACGCGGGGCCGGCGCTGTCGACGAACAGCATCCCGCCGTCCTCGCAGTACTTCTTCAACGTTTGGTAATCCGCCGTCGTCAGGCCGGTGAGGCTCTGACCGGTGATGAACACAAACGGCGGCATCCTCTCCCTGCGGTGCTGGTACGTCTTCAAGGCCGCGATCGGCATCGACTCGGGAGGTGAAATCTGGAACCCGAGATCCCGCCACTCCTCGAGGAAGTTCATATCCGCCCGGCCTGTCTCGTTCGTCATCCCGTCGTCCCACGCCTTGCCGCCGTGCTCCAGACGGATAAACCGAATCGTGCCGGGGCCTCGGTCGCCCCAGCCGGGGCCTGTACCGGGACCCTTGCCGGGGCCTCTGCCGGGACCGACGCCGGTGGCGGAGTACGTCGCGGAGGTCTGCTCTTCCACCATGGGCTGGACTTCCGTATCGCGGTCCATGTCGGGCGATTCGAAAATGATGGCCGACCGGTAGTTCGTCACAAACGTGCGTTTTCGCTTGGGCTTTTGCTGCACCTTGACCGTGACGGTCTGTTCAACCGACCCGCCGCCACCGCCGCCGGGAATCGCATAGTCCGGCGGGCCTGCCGTCCACGCGCCGAAAATCAACAGCCACGGCAACACCAGAATCGCCACCGCATGGACGCCGAGGCTTTGCCATTGCGTCGTCCGCACGCGGCGGTCGCGGCCTGTGCCCGCGTACAGGATGCCCAGATTCTGCCGGGGGATTTTCTCGGACTGGTAAATGTCGGCGGCTTCGTCGCTGCGGGCAAGCAGGTGTGCCAGGACCAACAGCGTCACCGTAACCAGCAGCCCCAGCACCAGGCCCAGTTTAATGGGGATGGTCCACCAGGCCGTCAGGACCGACTTCTCGTACAGGTAAATCCCATCGCGGATCAACACATTCATCGCCTCGCCCGCGACGTAGATGCCGATCAGCGGGACGATGTACCCGACGACGTAAAACTTGCGGAGGACCTTCAACGCGCCGGGCTTCCGCCGCCACGCCAGCCCCGACGACGCCAGCAAAACCAGCCCGCCGACAATGCCGACCGAGCTGAGCACGACGATCACGACGTTGAACGGAATGCCGCCTTCGCCGGTCTTCTTGTTGGCGAATATCTTGTGGTTGACGAAGGCGTCCGTCACCGGCTTGGTGACGGTTTCGATTTGCGTCGGGATGCCGATGACGTGGCCTTCGGCGTTCGTCGGCGCGGGGACGTCGGTGACGATCACCGTCGTGTTCTCCGCCATCAGCTTGTTGAGCACATGCCAATTGGCCGCGGCCACCAGGATGCAGGCGATGCCGACGATCGCCAGGGGCATGCTCAGCGCGAGCCTCAGGCGAGGCCAGAGGATGCCCGCCTCGACCCGCCGATGCGACGGGCGAAACAGCAACTGCAATGCCTGTACGAACGGCACACCGGATTGGAGCGATGCATGAGTCATAGATGCCTCATCTCACGGGGATGCCTTGTGTCAGTCAAGATTCACGCCGCCACCGCCGACGGGGCCTCCGGAGGGCGGGGGCAGTGTTTCGGTAAGCGACGGCGGCAGGTCGCGACCTGTGCTGCGGTTTCGGTCGTCCAGCGGATTGCCGACGTTTCGCGGCGCGGCATTGGCGGCTGCGTTGGCGGCCGGCGCGGCGTTTTCGCTGGCGGTCGCTTCGACTTTCGGTTTGGCGGCGTCGGCCTTGTCGTCGCTGGAGAACATCTTCTGTCCCGCGGAGACGCCGCCGATGATCAACACGTGAATCACCGTCGCGACGCCAACCCACAGCAGCGTCCGACGGAACGCTTCTGTGTCGTTCGACAACGAAGCCTTGTTGCCTGCCTGTTTATTCTGGCTCATGGTAATCCTCTCTGCTGCATGTTCTGTTACATGGGCAAGATGCCCATGCGACTCACGGGCGAGACGCCCGTGCTACGGCCGGGCACTCGCGCCCGTGCTATTTTTCGTCGTGAATAATCGCGATGGCCCCGCCGGCGTTTCCGATCGCCGTCAGCACCTCGCTGTAGTCCTTGTACGTCAAATCCCGGTCACATTTGAGCTGGACGACCTTGCCGTCTTCGGTGAAGTTCATGAACGTGTCCCGGAGCAGCGTTTCCAGCGTGATGGCCGAATCCACCTCGTCACCGTTGAGGTACATCTCCACCTGCTCGGTGGCGGGATTCAAGCCCACCACGACGGTGGTGACCGCCTGCGTCTGCGCCTTTTTCTCAGCCAGGGGCAGGGTGATGTTCAGCGGGTCCTTCATGAAGTTCGACGAGACAAGGAAGAAGAAGATGATGAGGAACGCGATGTCCGCCAGGCTCACCATCGGCGCCTCGAATAACGGCTTGCTGGAGCTGCGCGCGATTTTCATTTCTTCTTCACCTCGTCGTCCTGCGAGATCACGGGCTGGCCGCCGGCCTTGGCGACGGCGTTCATGACGTCGAGTTGCCCCTGCCACGTCAGTTCCGGGCGGCAGGCGATGATGACCGCCTTGTCCTTATCCGCCTTGCGTTCCTTGAGCATCATCTCAAGCGTCGGCACGAGAAACTCGGGATCGACGCTTTTTTTGTCCACCAGCAGCACGCCGGCGCCGGCGATGATCTCGATCGGCTCGATCCTACTCTTGTCGGCCTCGTGCGTCATGCTGGGAAGATCCATGTTCACGGCATTGGTCACGATGAACGCCGAGGCCACAAGAAACAGAATCACCACCTGCCACGCGATATCCGCCATGGCGATGAACGGCACGTGCGGCTCCGTTTTCATCCGTTTCTTGTTGAGGTTCATACCGCCGCCTTTTCTACGGCCTTTTCTATGGCCTTCTCCGCGGCCTTCTGGCTACGCAGGTTGCTGTGGGTGTGCAGAAGTTTTTCCACCAGCACACCGGCGGCGCCCTGCACCTGGATTGCGAACGCGTTCACGCGCGACGCGAAGTAGTTGTACTGGAGCGTGCCGCACGCGGCGACGATCAGCCCGCCCGCCGTGCAGTACAAGGCCATCGCGATGCCCGCGCCCAGGCCGCTCGTCGCCGCACCCGAACCCGAGCCGATCTTACTGAACTCGATAATCATGCCGAACACCGTGCCCAACATGCCCAGGATCGGACCCAGCGACGCCATCGTCGCCAGCATCGACAGGTTCCGCTCCAGGAAGCTGATGACGTGAAGCCCGTGCTCCTCCATCGCCGTCTGGATGCCTTCCTCAATCTCCTCGGGCTGCTTGCCAAGACGCTCGAGCATGACCAGCTTGCGCAGACCGATCGAAAGCGTCTCGCCGACCGGGCCGCCGGTCGTGTCGCACAGGGCGATCGCGCCCTCGATATTATTCTTGTCCAACTCCTCGCCCACGTTCTTAAGCAGCGCGTCGCTGTCCACGTTGGCTTTACGCATCGTCATGAACCGCTCGAACGTGATGCCCAGACCCACCACCGAGCAGATCACGATGATCCAGAGCATCGGCTCGGCCGCAATGATCTCAAACAACGTCTCCGCCAATAACGCTTCGCACACCATAGTCATCCTCTTGTCCGTTTATCCGTTTACTCGTTGGTCAATCCGTAACGTCCTGTTTTCCGCCGCCCGCTTCGTTACTGCCCGCCGGGGACGGACTGGAGGTATTCCTTGGCCGTCTGCGCAAACCGGCTCTGCGGGTACTCCGTCAGAATCTGCTGGAATTTTTCCCTGGCCGCGTTCGAGTCGCCGGCGCGGAAGGAGGCGATGCCCCACAGCAGCAACATGCGGTCGAGGAAGCTGGCGTCGGGGTAATCCTGCATCACGCGGTCCATCAGCTCGATGGCGCGGAAGTAGTCGCGGTTCCTGATGTAGAAATTGCCGATCTGGTAGAGCGACTCGCCCGCGAACGACGAGGAGGGGTAATTGTCCGCACAGGCCTTGTACGCCAGCATCGCGCGGGAGAGGTCCGGCTGACGGCTGTGAATCTTGCCGTCACGCTCGGCGATCTTCTCCAGCACCTCGGCGATGCGGAACTGTGCCTCGGCCTTCAGCTCGCTCCGGGGCATGCCCAGAATCGCCGACAGCACGACGATCGCCTCGGCAGGCTCCTTGCTGTTGGACTTGGCCATGCCGATCTTCAGCAACGCCTGATCCACCAGCGACGAATCCGGGAACATCGACATCAGCGTGCGGCAGACGTTGATGGCTTCCTCGAGCTTGTCCTGCACCAGCAGCAGGTCCCACTTGACGCTGAAGCCTTCCTCCACCAGGTTGCGGTCCAGACTGGCCTTGATGCTCGAGGAAATCACGTCTTCGACGCGTTCCAATCCCTCGGCCGCCTTCTCGTTGGCCTTGTCGTTCAGGCCCACGTCCTTGTGAATCTGCGCCAGCCTCAGGAAGATCTTCGCCTCGATCAGGTTCTTGCGGGCCCGGATCTCCTGGTCGCTGACCTTGGTCGAGGTGATCTTGACGTCGGGCATCTCGCCGATCAGCAGCTTGACCTTGGCGGTCACGATGCGAGGCTCGCCGCCCATGGCGTGGAACTCATCCTCGTACTCCATGCCGATGTCGTCGCCTTCCATCACCCGCAGCATGGTGTTGTCCGGAAGCATCTCCGTGTCGTCGGCCACGATGTACGGAATCACTTTGCCGTGGAAAATCCCCGTGTGCGGACCGCTTTCGGTCAGCGTGACCTGCACCGTATGGCGGCGGAGGGTTTCGGGCTTGTCTTCCAGTATCACGCCCGTCTTGGTGTCGTCGTCCTCTTTGGCGAGTTTGTACTCGCTGTACACGTAGGCCGTGATCGTGTCGGGAACGTCGCTGACGGAGCGGTCCATGTCCTTGACGCGGATGAATGCCTCCGCGAGCGTCTTCCGCGACTTGTCGTTACCGAACACGCCCTTGGTGTACTCGCGATACGCGCCATCGGTGAATCCGCCCGAGGCCGTCGAAACCATCTGAATCGCCGCCACACGCACGACGCCCCGCTCGCCGCCTTCGGTGTTGACGTCGGTGTACTCCACGCTGATGCTGTCGCGGCCGATCAGGAACAGCTTGTCGGTCACCGTCGGGTCGGGCTTGCCCAGATCCGTCTGAATCGATCCGATGTAATACTCGCCACTGCGGCCCAGCGACTCCATCGTCACTTTCTTCCGGTCGCCGCTCTTGGCCACCAGTTCCACTTCAAACGTCTCCTGCGTGGACTGGAGCACGACCAGGTCCCGGTCGAAAATCTTGACGTACAGCCGCTGGCCCAGTTCGCCGAGCGTTTCGCCCTTGCTGTCGGGAGGCACGCTTGTGCCGACCATCTCCAGCGCCTCGATCGCCCTGGCCCAGCGGCCCATGCGGAAGTGGCACTGCCCGATGTAGTAGTACGCCTCGTTGGCGAACACGCTCCACGGGTAGTCGTTCGTCACCCGACGCAAGGCCGTGAACGCCTTATCGTACTGGTTCATCTCGTAGTAGCAGATGCCCATCAGGTACATGCCCTCGGCCTGCTGATCGACGTTCTCGCTGTTGGCCATGTACGCCAACTGCTTGGTCGCCAGGTCGTACTGCCGCGTGATCATCATGCGTTCCGCCACGGCCAGGTGGGCGCGGAAACGCGCCTTGGACTTGGGGAACATTTCCGGCACCGACTGGATCATCTTCAGCCCGCGCTCTTCCTGGCGCATGCTGATGAGGTCCAGGCCCTGGTCGATCATGCCGTTGGCCTTGTACTCCATCTTAATGGCGTCGTCCTCCGCCGACGGCGCCGCCGCGGCGGGCGCCGCCCCCTGCGCCCACGACAGCGGGGCAAACGCCAACGTCAGCGACAACACCAGCAACGTGATTTTCCATGTCCGATTCATAGTCATATCGTGGTCACCTGTTTTTCATCAGCCATCCGGCTGGGAACCGCTTACTTGATTTCCTCGCTGACGCCGCCGCCGCCGTCGGTAATACCAAGCCCTTCAAGATACAAATGCGCGTGCGACGCGTACCCGCTCTTGGGGTACTGCCTCAGGATGCGACGGGCCGCGGCCACCGCGTTCCGCTGGTCGCCGCTGTTGGCGTACCAGTGCGAGATCGACCAGGCCGCCCGAGGCGCATCGTTCGGGAAACTCGCCTCGATCTCCGCCAGTTGATTAATCGCCTGCCGGAACTTCGTGGCGTCCCGCCCGTTGCCGCTCCACCGCTGGTAGCACTCGGCCACATGCCACAGATTCCACGGCGGATTCGTCATCGAGGAATACGCCTTGATCGCCGCGTCGTAATCGCCAATGACGTCCTTCAAAAACCAGCCGCGGCGATGCAGCGCCTGAACGGCCAGGTCGCCCTTGGCCGCCGCCTCCACGCCCTCCAGGACCGTCACCGCCTCGCGATGTTTACCCTCGGCGTACAGGATGTGCGTCTCGTTGTATTCCGCCAGCAGCCTGTCGTTCATCTGCGCCTTGACAAACCGCGCCAACTGCGACTCGCGGGCGCCGCTGAGCATCTCGATCATGCGGGCGTAGTGCTGGTCCTGCCTCCGCTTGTCCGCGGCCTCCGTCTTCTCGTTGACCTGCGCCTTGATCCACGTGACCGCTTCCTGCGTCACCTTTTCGCGCTCGGCCCGTTCGCCCCAGGTCTGGCAGAGAATCTGCGTGCAACGCTCGTAATACTGCCACGTCCGGTTGGCGCCTTCAAACGTCGCCTTGTGCGACCGGATGTATTCGTAATACGCCTTCTGCTCCGCCGCCAGCAGCGCCTTGTGCTTGGTCTCGTCCCGGTCCAGAGGCCAAACCTTCCGCCAACGCCACCACTCGTGATGGTGATACAATCCGTACGCGCGATTGTAGAGCGCTTCCACCCAGATCACCCGATAGGCATTGATGTTCTCGGGTTCCCGCTCCTTTTCCGTGGCGATGTTCATGAAGAAGGCGTCGTACGCTTTGTAACCGTTCGAGACCACTGTGTACGCGGCGTAGTCGCTGCTGGCGTCCCGCACTTCCTCGTCGTTGAGCTTGCGGAAGTCGCGGATCGTCTGCTGCCAGTACCTGACGGCCTGATCGTACTCCTTGTTGGCGAAGTGATTGTTCGCCAGGCGGCGCAGCGCCCCCGCCGTCAGGATGTGCTCCTTGAAGTCGGGATTCTCCACCATCCGCTTCATGACGCGAAGCCCGTTGAGCATGTCGCCGCTTTCGAGATACGACACGCCTCGCCAGTACGTCGCCGCGACGACGTCGTCGCGATGCTTCTCGCTGGTCGAGAAATAGTCGATGACGTCCTGGAACACCTTGATCGCCGTGTTGCGATTGTTGGCGTGGTGCAGGCTCAGGCCTCGCATCACCAGGATGTAGGCGATCTCGTCGCTGTCCTCGAACTGGACCCTGAACTTTTCAAACTCCGCCGCCGCGGCGTCGTATTGCCGTTGTTCGTACAGCTTGGCGGCCTTGTCGTACTGGGCGCGCTCGAACTGGTTGAGACGCTGATACCGCGCCACGGGCAACTGCCACGTCCAGTTCGCCGCCACCGACGGCAACGCCAGACCCAGCACCACAAACGCCACAATGTAGTTTGTTATCTTCATAGTCATCATTCCATTGTCAGGCTGTTAGACTGTCAGGGAGAGGGTTCATGGACCATTTGGCCTAAGGCTTCATCAGCCTCTCCCTGACAGTCTAACCGTCTTATCTACATACCCGATTCCTCCAGTTCCGTGAACTTGGACTCGGTCAACTGGCCTCGGGCGTGCTTGGCCCATTTGCTGTCGGGGTAATCCCACGTGAGCTTCTTCCACGTCGTGTAGGCGTTCTTCCAGCCGTCGGGGTCGCCGCGGTCGATCGCGCACCGTCTCCACGCGTCGCCCAGCCAGTAGAGCGCCTCGGCCCGGACTTCCTTCTCATCCGGGTAGAGCTTCACCACGTCGTCGAAGATCTGCACGCATTCGGGCCAATCCGCCTGCTTGTAGTAGCACTGGGCGGCAATGAACATCGCCTGCGCCGCCAGTTTGTGCTGCGGGTTGCGCTGCTGGAAGTTCAGGAAGATCTTCGCCGCGATCCCGTACCGCTGGTTCTTGTAGTAGTAGTTGCCCAGACGCACGGTGGCCTCGGCGACGAACTGGCTGTCGGGATAAATGTACGTCAGCTTGACGTACTCCTCGCACGCCTTGTCGAAGTTTTGCTGCCGCTCGTAGCACAGCGCCATCTTGTACTGGCTGTTGGCGGCGTACTCGCTGTCGGGGAAGGCGCTCAGCAGATGCGAGTAGCGGTTGATCGCCTCGGTGTAGAACTCGGCCTTTTCCGCGCCAAGTTCCTGAGCCAGGTTGGCCAAAAGATATTCGCCCTGCACCGCCAGTGTGGTTTCGGGGTAATCCCGCATCGCCTCTTCCAGGATGAACTTGCCCTGGCTGATTTCCTTATCCGCCAACTCCTTGTTGCCCAGTTTGCGGTGTTCCTTGGCCATCTCGAACAGCGCCTCGGCCATCAGGAAGCGGGTCTTGACCGCGATCTCGGGGTCCTTGAACCGCTTGGTGAACGTGGCCACCTCGCCGTCGCTGCCGAAATGGATGCGGGCCTGCTTGGTCACGAGCACCGGCTTGTCCGGGCTGGCGACACTGCGCTCGTCGATATACTCGAACGTGACCGTATCGCCGAAGTTGACCATCAGCGTCTCGGCCGGGTTGAGGCCCTCGGCCAACTGCCCACCCTGGAACTCCGGCTTGATGCTGCCCGTGAACACGCCGCTGTGAGGCAGCGTCTCCGTCAGCACCATCGTCACCTCGCTGCCTCCGGAACTCTTGACCTTGACCTTCACCTCGTCGCGATCATCGCTGACGTCCATGTCCGGGTCCGTCACGCGGACGAAGAATTTATCGCCCAGGTGAATGGCCTCGTTCTGGATCATGTAGGTCTTGTCCAGCAGTTCCAGGTTCGCGTCGCTCAGCAGGCGGATGCGCTGCTCGACGACCTTCTGCGTGTCGATGTTCCTGACCCGCAGAATCACCGCGTCGTTGCCGGTGATCAGCAGCGTCGGCACGCGGAAGTAGAAGCCCTGCCGGTCGCCCTCGCGCTGCTCCAGCGAAGCGAATTCCTTCTCGCCGGTAATCACCAGATCGTCGATCATGTCGTCCGCGGCGCCCACCTGGAGGCGAATCACGCCCGAGAACGCGCCGTCACGCAGCATCTCGTGATTGTTGCGACGCTGGTACTGGAACGCCTGAAGCTGGATCGGATAGCCCTTGACATGCGCCAGGTGCTCCATGCCCATCACGTACGTCGGAACCGTCAGCACCTTGGGCTCGCGATTCTCCCGTTTGGCGCGTGCGATTTCCGATTCCGCGACGGCCGTCACGTCGTACTGGCTGCCCAGGTTCATGCAGACGCGCGGGTACGTCACCTCGAACAGCAGCGGCGCGCCGACGGAAACCGTGACGTCGCCCCGGACGGGCCTGACGTCCGCCGCATCGCCGCTGGGCGAATACCGCGGGTGCTTCGCGACGATCTGCTGCTTGAAAATCACCGCGTTCTTCACGTCGCGGCCGCTGGCGAGTCGGGTCAGACGCGACCGGGCCTCGGGACTGTTATCCGGCACCAACGTGATGTTCGTGTTGTACACCATGATGGCCGGATCGGTCCGCTCCGCCGTCGTGACCGTGTACGACCGCTCGAACGGCACGCCGGGGTTCGTGTTTTCCTTGTCCAGGTACGACACCGTCACGTGATCGTTGTCGTTGACCTTGATCGTGCTCCGGGCCGCGTCGGTCTTGTCGCCGATCCGCAAAATGGCCAGGAACACGCCCGCGTGATGGTGCTGCTCGTGGTCGCCGTTAGGCCACGTCTCCAGCGCCTTGATCACGATCTCCTCGCCGCTGGTCGTTCGCACCGTCACGTCGACGGTGTCACGCTCCTCGGAGATGTCGCAGTCGTAATCCGTCACGACGATCGTCAACTGGTCGCCGGGGCGGCATCGCCTGGCCGGCTGATAGTGAACCCACCGCGACGACGGATTGTTGGGATCCTGATAGATCGTCTCATCCGCCAGGATGATGTTGCCGTTGTGATACGACGAATTCAGATTCGCCGTCAACGTCTTCTCGTTCCCGTCCACGCGGACTTCGTCGACGTAGGAGACCTGGATGTAGTCGCCCGGGGCCACCTGCAACGTCGAGCCGGTCAGGCCCTTGGTGAAGTCCTCGTTGCAGGGCACGATGACCTGCCCGGTGGCGTCCTTGATCGTGAACTGCTTGACGCTGACGGCGGTGCCGGTGAAGTCCTTGAACAGGACGCGCACCTTGCGGAGACGCTTCGACACCGGCAGATCCACGCTGAGCGTGTCGCCCTGAATTTTCAGGGTCGCCCGGCTTTCGAGCGTGTCCTTCAGGACCTTCTGTTTTTCCGGGTTGAACCAGTCGGCGCTGATCGGCTCAAACGTGCCGTCGTCCTTGCGGTAGCCGACGACGACCTTCGAACTCCGCCAGTGGTCGCACACGTACAGCTCCATCGTGTGCACGCCCTTGGCCAGTTCCGCCCGGCCCGTCGCGCCGATCGTGCTGTTGTTGATCAGCCCGCCCAGCACGGTCTGCCCGTTGATGACGAGGTACGCGTATTGCCAGTTGTGCGGGCTTGGCGTCTGCAGGAACTGGAACTCGACCGTCCCGCCCTCGTGGTAGAACATGCCGCGCAGCCGCGTCGTCGCCCACCCGTCGCCGCCTTTGCGATAGGTCACGTCGCGGTCGAAGGACGGTTCGGCTTGCGGCAGGCTGGTGTTGGCCGCCAGGCGGAGGTGCCGCTTGATCTGCTCCAGCCCATGGCCGTTCTGCTCGGGAGCGACGTCCAGGATCAGCCCGCCCTTGGCTTCGTCGGTGCGGGCGGGGAAGCAGGCCAGTTCTTCGTAATCATCCGCCAGCAGGCCCTGAACGCTGATCTCACGGATCGTGTTCAGTTGCGGAATCTGGAGCTGGATCGAGCTGACGTCGCAGGAACTCATGGTGTCGACTTCGACCCATTTGGGTTTCGCTCCGTCGGCCCGGCTGACCCAGTCGCTCTCGCGCTGCTTGAGGATCATGCTCGCGGGGAATCGGCCTTCTTCGGTATCGCTGGCGGTGGCTTTGGGCAGGGGAACCGCCGTCGGGATATACCCGCGGAAGATGCCCGTGTAACTGCCCGTTTCCGTCAGGACGATGTTCTCCACGATGCTGCCGGTGGAGGTCGTGACGCTCACCTTCACCGTGTCCGGCTCGTCGGTCAGGCTGCGGTCCAGGTCGATCACCTGCACGTAAATCTTCGAGCCGGGGCGGACGGTCTTGCCGTCGCGCGACACTTCGCCCTGCCGGCTGGTCAGGATCCGCCGGCGATCGACCATGCGGGCCAACTCGCGGCGTTCCTCTTCCTCTTCCGTCAGAATCTCGCCCGCGCTGGCCGTCAGACGGGCGTCGTAACGCACCTGCATCGTCTTGGCGGGGTAGTTGATGCTGTTGGCCGCCTGGAAATCGGGGCAGATAATGTAGCTGACTGTGTCGTTGCCGCGGAGTTCCAGTTCGAGGTTGTTCGGGGTGGCCTTGCCCAGCTTCGTGTTGATCGTGCCGACGAAGAGATTCTTCATCGTGCGATCCGCGTGCATGCTCACGCGTTCCACGTCGCCGCCGGAGGTCGTCACCAGCACGGGGATGTCCTTACCCGCGCGGGCGACCGAGAGGTTCTGGTCCTGAATTTTCAGCACCAGAGGTCGGCCGGGAATCACGATGGTGCTCAGGTACTCGTCGCCGACGGGGAGATCCGGGTTGATGTCGCCGCGCCCGATTTTCAGGCTCACTTCGCCCGCCAGCAGCGTGGCTTCCACGTGGTCGAGCACGCGGCTTTTCACTTCGCGGATCCATTCCCTGGCTTCGATATAGTCTTCGCGGGCATAGGCCATTTTGGCCTTGAGGAAGCACGCCTCGGCCTGCATCGTCAGGTCGTTGGCGTCGATCATGCGGTCGAGCATCTGATCGGCGGCGACGTAGTTTTTCGTGACGATGTGCAACTGGACCAGGCGATAGATGCCCTGCGAGCCGGCGGTCGTTTTCTGGTAGACCGGATTGGCACGCAGCCCTTCATACTCAATGCGGGCCGAGTCGTATCGCTCCATGTCGCGATAGATGTCGCCCTTGACCAGCAGCATGGCGGCGGCATTTTCCGGATCGAGCTGCTGCTCCTTGAGCAGGACCTTGAAGCTGAACTCCAGCGCTTCATTGTGCAGCTTGCCGTTGCGCATCTTGTTGATCACCCAGACCACGTACGACGGGTCGAGGGTTTCCCAGACTTCCGGCATCATGCGGAGTTTCGACTCGGTCAGTTCCCACGCGCGCTGGTCGTTGCCCAGCATCAACGCCTGGGCGGCCATGTGCAGATCGTACGTCGGATCGTCCGGCCCGACGGCGATCATCTCGGGAATGTACGTCGACGCGCGGCTCTTGTGCATGACCAGTTGCCGGGCGACGGTCGGGTTGGGATTCGCCCGCTTCTCGAGCGCCACCATGAACGCGAAGATGTGCTCGTAAGCCTTCTTCTCCTCCATGAGCTTGATCAGCGGAATGACGTGGTTGTTCATCAGGTTGTCCCAGTTGCCTTCGCCGCTCACGAGGACGGCGAACTCTTCCGTGACACGGTTGAGTCCGATCCAGTCTTCGGCATCGATGGCTTCGGCACACTGGAGCGTCTTGATTCCGAACCAGTAACTTGGCGACACTTCCGACCGCGCGCCGCCGGCCATGATCTCCGTCACCAGCCTCGCCGCCTCGATGGCGCGGGCCTGCAACTCGGGGTACGTCGTGTACGTGATCAGATTGGCGATCGGCTCGAAGACGTTATTGTGAATCACCACCTTGGGATAATCCGCCGGCGGGACCTGCTTGAGCAGCGGAACCATGACGTTGAACACGTAGTCGCGACGGTAGCCGGGCGTGATGACTTCCACTTCCGGGCCGTTGGGCTGTGTCGTCGCCCGAGGCTCCTGCGGGAAACCCTGGTGCCGGAAAATCGAAGTCCACGCCTCGATCTGCTGCAACAGCGGACGCTTCTCCACCATCGCCCGATACGCCACGAGGTGGTCGGCCGCTTCCTTCTCAAACCCGTTGCGCAAATACAAGCCGTAAATGCACATCTCCATGTACGGATCGATCCGCCCGGTGTCGGCCTGGATCTTCAAATAACTCTGCCACAGCGCCGCAATCGTCTCGGGCGGCAGCTTGCCGGTCTGCCCGGTCCAATGCCAGATCTGGTTCACCCACGAGTTGAACTGGTTCCACTCGGTGACGAACTGCCCCGGCGTGGCCAGCAGCTTGGTCGTCTCGTCCAGCAGCGCCTGGCGACGGGGTTCGAAGAAACTCCGCTGGCTGTTGAAGTAATTGAAGGCCGCGCTGGCGGGCATGATGCCGTAGGCGTCCGTGAACACCGGCGTGGTCTCGTCCCGGGGATGCTGCGCGTTCGTCACCCACCACCACGCCTGCTCGTTGACCTTCTCGCCCGCCTTGGCCGCCGCGACGTACCGCTTGGCCAACGGATACATCTCCGCCCACCAGTGCCACGACTGGAACGTATGCGCGATCCCGTCGAGAATCCCGCCGGGGGGCAGCTTCTCGCTCCACATCGCCACCAGCCTGCCGATCGCCGCGCGGTTCTGATGCACCAGGAACCAGTGCATCCGCTGCACCTCGGCCACCTGGATGCCCAGGATATCCGTGGCGTCTTCCTTGCTGGCGGGATAGACGCCCTTGTATTCGGCGAGGAACCGGGTGGCCAGTTCGTCCACTTCCTTCGGCGGATTCCCGTGATTGCGAGGCAGATTCGCTAACGCCACGACCGTCGCCGGCGCCAGCTCGCTGCCGGCGGGACTGGCCTTGACCGTCTCCTGCAACGCCACGAACCGAGGGTTCTCGGTCCATTCCTTCACCTTGACCATCTCCGCGATCAGCCCGCGCATCGACGGCGAGACGCCCGACTTGGCGATAACCTCTTCCAGAATCGCCAGCCGCTCGTCCTCCGTCATCTCCGCGGTCGTGCCCATCACGTGCGAGTTAATCCACCCGACGTTCCAGTCGGCCGGATTGATCATCATGTAGTCGCGCGCAATGCTGGTGAGCAGGGCCTTGTTTTTCGCAGCCGCCACGTGGTTCATCACGTAGGCGCGGATGTCGATGCTGTCGCGAAGGCTCCGGGTCTTGCAGGCTTCGGCGAGAATGGCTTCGTAATCCTTGCCTTCGACGGCGTTGAGCAGATCGCCCAGTTGGTGCTGCTGGATCCACGAAATGTTCGCGCGGAGGAACGCCGCCCGGGCGGCCGGTTCGGGCGCAAAGTAATTGGTCGAGATGTTTTGCAGCACGTTGTTGCAGCGCTGGATCATCTCGGGCGGATATTTCGCCTTGAGTTGCTCCAGTTTCCTGGCCAGCTCGGCGGGCGTGATCAGGGCCTTTTCCGGGAGGAAAAACACCTGCGGCGTTTCGGCGATGATTCGCAGGTACTGTTCGTAGATGTCGGGATTGACCGCGTTGAGGTAGATCGGCTCGATCGCCAGGAAGTCGCGACCGACGGCCAGGCGGGCGGCTTCTTCGGGCAGGTCGCGGGCATGCTGGATGCGCGAGAGGACATTCCACGGCACGGGCGCCTTGGCGCTCTTGGCGTAGCCGATGCACAGCGCGACGCGCTGGTCGACCGGCAAGGCCTGATCGTTGTGCCCGATCATGTGGTCGATGTGGCCCCACTCGGCGGGCGAGCCCTTGACCATGACCAGGATCGGCGCGAGGTAGCGGTCCTTGGGTTCGCGGCCGAACACGAATGAATCCGCCGCGTTCCGCAGGATGCCGTGCACCACGGAGACGTTTTCGGGCGCGGGGAAGGACTGGATCAGGAACTCGCCCAGTTCCAGAAGTTTCGGGGCGTCGGTGGCGTCGTTGAGTCGGCTGAGCATGGGCCAGCCGAGTTCCCACGCCTGCTGCGTCGCGCCGAACAGCGTGACGTACTTCTTGTATTCCGTGACGTAGTTCTCGCGGCGGAGGATGTACTCCAGGGCCGTCTGAAGCTTGGGCGTCTTTTCGTCGACCGCGCGGGCGTACGTCCAGAAACGGACCAGCGCAATGTGCTCGCCGATGCGGTCGGCAATCTCCGCCGAACGGTAGACCATGTCGAGGTCCTTGTTGTCGACGGCTTTAAGCAGCGCGTTGATCCGCTTGTGGGCGGTCAGGAGGTGTCCCTGCGCCTCGGCGGCCTGGAGCGACAGCCGCAGGCTCGCCTCCGACGGCTGGCGGGCCTTGAGCTCCTTCTCCAGGATGACGTCCACCTTGTCATACTGCTTCTGATCCAGGGCGGCCTTGGCGTCCGCCAGGGGATCTGCCGACGCCACGCCCGCCAGCAACAGCGACATTACCGCCACGACACAAAACTTGCTCTTCATGAAAGGCGCCTTTCCACAAGGTCCCAGGCCCGTCCCGCGCCGGCCCACATCCGCTGCCGCCGGGGAACCACAGCCCGTGTTATCGTTCTGGTCCTACGTTTCTACCTTCTACAGTACGGTCCGCATCGAAGCCCGTGGCCGTCGGCCAACGCAGGCTCACGATTAAGTACAACCACGCCAGCGACGTTTGGTTTTGCCAAAAATCTCTTCATCCCAAACCCGGCCAACGCCTCGCCGGCCAATTCAGGGGCGAATCGGGTATTTTACCAATATCTCCGCCAACTGCTGCCATGAAAATTTCATCGCCAGGGGTTTTCCACTTCTCGTGACGTCAACGAAACATCCGTTCGAGGGCGGCAAGCCAGTAGCCAATAGCCAGTAGCCAACAGGTATGGCGGAACATGTTGTTCGTCACACGATCCACGCTTGTCGCCATGGGCACAGCCGTCCCACTTTCATTGCCTTTCGCCCTCGTCTTTCCATACCTACTGGCTACTGGCTTTTGGCTACTGGCTTTTCCTACTCGCTCAATTCCACTTCCGAGAACCCGTGATCCTTCTCCTGTCCGAACGCGAAGACGCACAGCACTTCGAATTCGCTGCCGGCCATGCGCAACACGTGGAAGAACTGGTCGTTGGCCAACACGCCGTCGATGACCAGCGGGAAGTCCGCGAACGCCTCGGGGGTGCGGGCCGTCGCCTTCGCGCCGCCCATGACCGCCAGGCCGTCCATCACCTCCGACTGCTTCATCGACCGCTCGTAAATCAAGCACAGCGTCGGCCGACTCTTGTAGCCCAAATCGCTGACGATCCGCGACCCCATGGCCGATTTTAAGTGCCCGGAGGCGGACCAGGGCGTCCACGCGCTGCATTTGTTGTCGGAATATTTCAGGCCGTCGAAGCACTCCAGGGCGTTGCCCGTCGTGCGGTAGTACATGCCCTGCACCTTGTCGGGGTCCATGTTGACCGAGTAAATGCTCACGTTTTTCATCCGCCCGCTGTGCGCCCGGGCCACCTCGGTGGGGTTGTTGGGGTTGAGCACCATGGCCGGGCCGAGGTCAATCTCCGGCTTCTCCAGCGAGATGCCCACCTCCGAGTCGCCGCCGCTGAGGAGTTCGGAGTCGGCCGTCTTGATGAACGCGCCGTTGTGCCCCGGAATCGTGTAGCGATGGACCGACAGTTCAGAGATCTCCATGCCCGGCACCGGCGTGACGGTGACCTTGAAGGCCTCCTTCGCGTCCATCGGCAGGTTCACGCAGCGGTACTCGGGCGTCGACAGGTCCAGCACGAACTCGCGGGGCTTGTAGCCGCCCTCGAGCTTGACCTTCGCGCTGTCGGCGGCGGCGAGTTTGGTCTTGGCGTTGTCGCCGGTGTATCGGTACACCATGTGCACGAGGTACGATCCCTTGCCGTTGGCCGAGAGCGTCAGCGGAGCGTCGACCGGATAGAACTTCCGGCCATACATCGTCGTCGCGTTGCCCTGGGGTTTCCACTCGGCCGCCTGTTTGGCGTCGGCGTGCTCGACCAGCCTGGCGAGCGTTTCGGGCATGACGTACGCGCCGGGGCCTTCCAGCGGCATGGGCGTGGTTTTCAGGTCGTCCGCGGCGGGAGCGTCCATCGCGGCCGACGCGACGCTCTTGCCCGCCCGACTGATCTTCTGCACGTTGCCCGATCCCTCGGCCACCAGCACGCCGTCGGAGACCGTGGCGACGCGGTTCCGCGTGCCGGACGTCTGGAACTGCCACACTTCCTTGCCCGAACGGTCCAGGCAGAACAGCAGCCCGTCCAGGTCGATCGCGTACACGTTCTTCCCGTCGGCGGACAAGGCCGCGTCGCTCAGCGACGGCACCGGAACCGTCACGGGATTTCCGCCGTCACCGTCCGTCATCATCACGTAGGTCGCCGAGGCGAACAGGACCGTGCCCGCGTCGGCGCTGATGGCCACGCGCAGCGGCAACGGATTGCTGCGGATGTCGCCCTGGTCGCCGCCCAGCGCCTTCTTCCAGTCGAAGATCGGCTGGCGGAACACTTCCTTGCCGGTTTCGTCGAAAATCACCGCGTCGTGCCGCCACGTGATCAGGGCGGTGACCTTGGCGTCGTCGGAGACGGCGATACAGCCGTTCATCGCCGCCAGGTCGCAATCCATCATCTGCTTGCCGACCTGCCGCCACAGCGTCTTGCCGGTAGCAACGTCCACCACCTGCACGCTGTTGCACACCGGCCAGGAGGGCGGCCCCATCATCCCGCCGTACCCGGTGGGCTGATTGGCCATCGTCATCGCGATCATCTTGCCGCCGGGGCTGAACCGCACCGACGTCGGGCGCACGCCCTCGCGGAACGTCTCCATGAAGCCCGCCTGACGGGTGTCGGGCGAGAAGACGCGATAGGCCTTCTTCTCCATGTCGAACAGAATCCACCCGCCGCCGAACCGCCCGGCGAAGAGTTGCTTGCCGTCGTTGCTGATGGCGTACTGGCGGGCGAAATCGCCCATGCCGTCGCTGCGGAAGAACTTGTCCACCGTGTCGATCTGCTGCACGTCGTTGGACCCGTTGTCCACCGTGTTCAATGTGATCGCCCAGCCCAGCACGAAGTGCCAGGCCTCGTGCTTCTGGAGAATATCCAGCGTCGCCCAGACGTACCGCCCGCCCTGCGCGATCGCGTAGGGTTCCTGCCCGGAGAGTTTGCGGATGGGCTTGAGATCGGGCGTGTAGAGATACATCGTGTCGCGGATGTCGCGCACGCCGACGAAGCCGTCGTCGCTGACGATCAGGTCGCGCACCAGCGAGGGGGGCACGAAGCCCTTGAGCGTTTTGTTCATCGCCAGCGGCGCGTTGCCCTCGGTGGTGGCCGTCGCCTTGGCGATGGCGGGTTCGGGCAGCTGCGTGCCTGCCGGCATGCCGGCCTTGGTCAGGCCCGCGATGAGCGTGTCGACGGCCTTCTTGCGTCCGGCGTCGTCGTGGGCAATCACCGCCACGGCGGCCTTGTCCGCCCAGAACGCGCTGGGACAGACCTCGATCATGCCCCGGCCCTTGCCGGGCGTGCTGGGGGAGTCCATCCAGTCGGTGATCTCCTTGAGGCTGTCGCTGAGCCGCCCGCCGGAGAACAGGATGACGTCCGTGCGGACGATGAACAGCGGCGCGAGGTCGCTCCACCCGCCGCGCTCGGCGACGGCGACGCGACGCTGCCTGTCGATGTACGACCGCATCTGCCCGCGATAGCCGACAATCGTGCCCGCGTCGATCTTCGCCAGGACTTCCTCTTCCGCCTTGCGGGGCCAATACCGCAGCCACAGCGTGTCGAACGAGGCCGCGTCCACCCGCTGAATGACCGCCTTTCGGCCGGCCTTGGTCAGCGCGTCCACAATTTGCTGCGCGAGCGGCTCGAAGTCGCCCTGCGTCTCCTCGAGCATCACGCGAATTTCGTTCGTGCCTTCGGCCAGCCGCACCAGGCGGTCCGGGTGCGGAATGAACACTTCCGGCACCGCCGCCGACGCCTTCATGGCCGCGGCCTCGACCGGGATCTTCGCCGTCGCCGACAGCCCCGTCAGCAGTTCGCGGGCCGTCACGCTCCACGCGCCGACGTCGCTGCCCGCCAGCCGATACGTCACCGGCTCGCCGTTGGCCAGCCGATACAACGTCGCCCGCACCGTGCCCGACGGATCCGTCACCATGTATTCCACCGGCGCGTTGGCGCCCGCGGGAAGCCCCTTCACCACCGCCGACAGCTCCAGCAAATCATTCGCCCTGGCCTTGGCGGGATGCTTCAATGTCACGCCCGCCGGGGCCTTATCCAGCAACGCCAGCAACGCGAACGGCTCGCCGATCAGATCGAACGTCACCTTGCCGCCCTGGACCGCCAGCGTCTCGCCCGTCACCAGGTTCACGACCGTCTTGCCCTCGCCAACGGCCACTTCCACACCGTGATTCTCATAGAACGACGTGTCCCGCTCGCCCGCCAGCGACGTGATCACCGCCACATACGTCATCCCGCCCGCACGCATCGGCATGATCAACGCCTTGTCCGGCTGCGCGCCATACGCCGCGACCAGCCCGACCTCTTTGCACGTCTTCTCCAGCCCCGGCCGAATCGCCTGGAACGCGTCCCAGAATTCCTTATGGAACGGGAAGCCGCCAACATCCCACAGATTCTTCAGCGGCACGTCGCAGAATATCGCGCCAGGGATCGTATCCTTCTCCTTCGACGGACCGACGATCACCACCTTGCCGCCGCGATTCATGAACTCCGTCAGGCCCTTCACCGTCGCGTCGCTGTGCGTGAAATCCAGCCGCGGGATCATCACAACCTTCACAAACGCCGGAATGCCCGGAGACTCCACCGTCCGCTCCGACAGCACGATCGGCGAATGCCCCAGCCGCATCAAGGCCGTGTAGAGCGAATGGCAATCGTACAAATTATGCTGGACCTCGTTGCTGAGCACCGCCACGGCCGACTCGCGCGTGAATTCCGTCACGAGCGCTCCGTACTGGGTGAAAAATTCGATGCCCTTGCCGCGAATGCGGTTGCTGCGGGCCTGGCCGGGGTTGACCATCGGGATGCCAATCCCGTCGGCCCCGCGGGCGAACGCGTACATCGCCTTGGTCAAAATGGCCGTGTCCTCCTGCGTCCCGTCGACGCAGAACCAGTACGGTTTGTCCATGACGGCCTTGGCCCAGTCGACGCTCCAGCCCGTCGACGCGGGCCAGTCGCCGTAATCGGTGTAGCTCTCCATGCTCATCGCGTCAAGCCCACGGGCCATCTCGCCGATCAACTTGCCCGCGTCGTGCCCGTTGTTCTCGCTCGTGGTCGCGATGAAATCCGCCCGAATCTCCTTCAACCGCTTGGCCCGCTCCGCCAGCGTGTCGCCGAACCCTCGCGCCTGCTCCACGCGGTAAAACTCACGCTGCCGGTCCACCAGCGCTTTTCTCTCCGGCCCCGGGGGCAGCATGGTCTTTTCGTTGTGCAGTTTCGTCCACCGCTCCTGCCAGGGGATCGGCTCCAGGCCGTCCTTTTCTTTCATGATGGCATACAACGCTTCCATGCGTGTGCCGAAGTACGGATCATCCGGAACGCCGCCCTCGGTGTAGCCGCCCAGGCAGGGGAACCACGTATACGTCAGTCCCGCGAAGGCCGGGTAGTCCTGCAACTCCTGCGCGAAAATGTGCGTGCGGCGGTGCATCCGGTCGACGTTGGGCTGATAACTGTGGTGGAACGCCAACCCCTCGTTATAGAAACCCAAACGGCGGTTGGCGTAGTCGATCATCGTCATGCCCGCCGCCAGCGTGTCCTCGAGCATCTGCCTCGCGGCCGCGTTCGGACGCGTCATCGTCATCTCCGACGGCGCGCCATCCGCCACAGACACCGGACGAATCTTCGTCATCGCCAGCATGCTGCCATGGCCGTAACTGACCCACTGCGGCATGCCGTTCTTGCTCATCTCCGCCAGGCCCTCGGGATCCATCCCGAACGACGCGCCGTTGCAGCAGGCAACGCTCTGGAGAACCAGCGGCGTGCGCTGAATCAGATCCACCACCTGGATCTCGTATGGCTGCGCGGACGCGTGCTTGACCGCCAGCGCCATGGTTCCCGGCGGCAGGACGGACATGTCCATCTGCCACATCACGCTGTCGACGCCGTCCACCGCCGGCAGCGACAGCGAACCGAGCACGTGCTCGCCCGCGGCCGTCCTGGCGATCACGTCCATGTTGCCCGCGGCGAACTGACCCGACAGCACCACCTGGAACGTGGCCACTTCCGACCGCGAGAACACCCGCCTGCCGCTCTGCGAGAATACCCACGCGCCCTTGCCCACCGGCGGGGGCGCCTTCGCCGTCGCGTCCACTTCGATCACGAATCGGCCGTCCTTGAAACGGCTTGAGCTGCCGGGCACGATCCTGCCGTCGTCGGTGATCGAGAACCGGCCCGCCGACGAGTTGTACTCCAGCCCGCGAGGCAGATAAATCGTCAGCGGACACCAGCCCCACGCCCCTTTGGCCATCTCGTCCGGAACAATGTTCCCCAGCAGTTCCGTCTTGTCGTACGTCAGCATGAAATCCCGTAGCGGGACGACGTAGCCTTTCTTCTTGTCCACAGCCGTGAACGTCACCGGCACGCAGTGAATCTTGAGCGTGTTCCTCTCCACGCTCAGCGCGGGGTGCTGGGCGCGCAGGCCGCCGTCGGCGTTGAACCGCAATCCAAACGGCCCGACGGCGTAGCCGCCCGGCTCCATGTTGGCGTGGCTCTCGGGGCGATAGATGATCGCCTGCCCGGTGTCCTCGCCGACGTCGGTGCGGATCGACACGGGGCTGGCGCCGCTGCCCATGTTGCCGGTCAACTGAAGCCCGCCCGTGAAGAGGTCCTTGCCCTCGATCATGAACACGCGCGGGAACACATTGGCGGAGTACTGCCCCGGAATGCTGCGCAGGTAGAGCGAATCCTCGATGGGCTTGCCGTCCGGGCCGACCAGCACGATCAGGTAATCGCCCGTCCCGCCGGAGTTCTTCGGGGCGGCCAGCTCGTTGAGCAGGTCGTCCTCCAGCCCCGCGTGCAGGGCGAACGACATCACGCCGATCACGCCCAGACTCACCATCGCCAGTCCAACCCATCGGCCAATCCTACGGTTCGTGCCGCTCATGCGATTCTCCTTGGCATTGTCGCGCGGTTCACGCGCGAAGCGACCATTCTAACAAACAAGTCACTACTTCAACCACCCGGAATGGAAAGGGTTTCTGAAAGATTCGAGCCACCAGCCACTAGCCACCAGGTATGGCGAAATTCGTCGAAAGCCAGGGCATACTGCCGGAGTGCGAATGAGCATTTATCGTATGAGTCCGCGAAGCCGCGAGACCACGCTCTCGAATGGGATGAGCGGATTTACCAACAGGCACACGAAAACCCTGGTGGCTAGTGGCTGGTGGCTAGTGGCTTCTCTCACCGAAGCCCCGCCGGCCAATCGCTGGCGGGGTGGGTGATGTCCAGGCGGTCGATGGGAACGGCGACATATTGGCCGACCAGCGATTCGTCCGTCGTCCAGGAGGCGTCTTCCATCGTGAGAATGCCGAAATCCACCACCACGGGCATGATGGCAGTCACCCGACCGTAGCCGATGTACGACCAGCGTTGAAGGGGTTCCAGCCGCTGCTTTCGGCCTGGGTTGAGTCGCCGGGCCTCCGCCCAGTCGGTGCCCGCCTCGCAGGTGTAGACGAAACGGCACTCGCCGACCAGGCCGGGCGGATGCCGACGGGCGGCCGACGACAGATTGTCGCACACGCGCAGCAACTCCCCCTCTACCCACACCTCGGCCAACCGCCCCAGGCCTTCCGTATGTTCCATCCGAACGTCCATACCACACCAGCCACGCCGGCACATAGCCATAGAGATTTTCGCTACTCGACGGTGAAATCGCACCATACGCTCGAGGGAACCGTTTCGTTAACTCGTTAACTGGTTAACTCGTGAATTGTCCGACGAATCAACGAGTTAACGAATTAACGAGTCAACGAAACGGTTCCCTCGAACAGGCGGTGACTCTTCATCCACGCACCACGAAAATCGGCGTGACCACGTGGCCATGTCGATAAAAAATGCCGTGCCGCTTCGTGTCGAATCGGTGCCATCGGGCAGACGTCGCCAACAGCTCAGGCCTGGCGACCCTCCGGCACACGTCACAAACTCGCTTATGGCTGCTTCCTTCCGGACCTGACCAGGTTCACGGCGTGACGTTGCAGAGGACCAGACCGTCAACGCTGCCGACAACGCAAGTTGACCGCCAACAACAACCCTCGACGAAGCTTCGGTCCCGCTAAAGCGGATTTCGGGTACAGGGCACCGCTAACGCCCCACCTAGCACGGCAAGAGACATCCTATCCGATTGGCTATTTTGAAAGCAAGGGGAATCCGCGGCGGATCAGGGCGAACGCATGTAACGTGACGCGGGCGTCTCGCCCGCGTGTGGCGAGGGCATCTTGCCCTCGCAGACCGTTCCACACGGGTGACGTCATGCGAAAAACAAGACATGTCACCGCCGGACGCGGGCGCTCGCGCCCGCGAGACACGCAGGCAAGATGCCCGCGCCACGGTACATGCGTTTGCCCTGCGCGGCGGATCAGGGTCTTTCCGTTCTCGTGGCGTAGAAGAACCGCTCGTTCGAGGGAACCGTTCAGCCAGTAGCCAATAGCCAGTAGCCATCAGGTATGGCAACGCGTGTTG
>Ga0123353_10000239_pt1 | contig 69280 bp, 53 predicted proteins | sample TergutLab28metaG_3_FD_92763 | JGI IMG/M metagenome (GOLD analysis project Ga0123353, IMG submission 92763) | Labiotermes labralis P3 segment gut microbial communities from Petit-Saut dam, French Guiana - Lab288 P3 | ecosystem: Host-associated > Arthropoda: Insects > Digestive system > Gut ... | reverse complement strand
GAAAAAATTTCTGGTGAAAAATATTCGAGTATTAAGAAATTATTTTGATACAAACAAAAATGTTGTAATTTTTTACAACATTTTTTGTTTATAAAATCAGTGTAAAGTGGTATGTAGGTGCCAAATTTAAATAAGTTTGCAAAATGCAAGATGGACAAAATGAAATAATATTGTATCAGCCTGATGATTCTCTGAAATTAGACGTCAGATTTGAAGAGGAAACCGTTTGGCTGTCTCAAATGCAGATGGCGGAATTATTTCTTACTACGAGAAATAATGTTTCCATGCATATTTCCAACATATTCAAAGAGGGTGAATTAGAAAAATGTGGTATGTAAGGATTTCTTACACACCACTCAGCATGGCGCTATTGCGGGAAAAATACAAATAAAGCCTGTTAAGTTTTATAATCTGGACGTGATTATTTCCGTTGGTTACCGGATTAAATCACAACGCGGTACATCATTTCGTATTTGGGCTACTCGCGTAATAAAAGATTATTTACTTAGAGGTTATGCAATAAATCAACGAATAGAAAGAGTAGAAAGATTTGCTATTGAAACGGAAAAGCGTGTAACCGAAACGGAAAAAAAGATAAATTTTCTCGTAAAAACCTCTTCCCCTCCCAAAGAAGGCATCTTCTTTGAAGGACAAATTTTTGACGCATACGTTTTCGCTTCTGACCTGATAAAATCGGCAAAAAAATCAATCATTCTGATAGACAATTATATAGACGAAACCGTTTTGCTATTACTCTCGAAACGGCAGGCAAAAGTCAGCTTAGAGGTTTATACAAAACAGATTTCCCCACAGCTGCAGTTGGATTTAAGAAAGTACAATGCACAATACGAACCTGTAACTATCAATGAAACAGATATTTTTCACGACAGATTTTTACTTATTGACAACATGGTTTATCACATCGGCGCATCACTCAAAGATTTGGGAAAGAAACTTTTTGCTTTCTCAAAAATGGGAATAAAATATACGGATATTTTACATTTTACGAGGATATGAAAAATTATACACCTTGTCGAGTGTAGTGTACAATTTTATATTTTGGAAGTTTTTTCACCTCACATTAACAATTTCCCCGTTTTTATTTGGTATTTCACAATTTATGCGTTTCTTTGTACGCGAAAAGAGTAAGAAAACAATTTGTATATTTTTAATAGCGCCGTTCTAATGGTCTTTTGTTAGTGTAGCTTTTTGTTTATTGCTTTCCAAATTAAAAATTTATTTCACTTTATTCTAATTTTTTATGAACATTTACGTTGGGAACCTTAGTTACAAGGTTCGTGAAAATGACCTCAAAGAGGTTATGGAAGATTACGGAACAGTAGACTCCGTTAAAATCATCAAAGACCGGGACACAGGAAGATCGAAAGGATTTGCCTTTATCGAAATGGCAAATGAAGATGAGGCACAAAGAGCAATCGAAGAATTGAACGGTGCAGAATATGAAGGTCGGACAATGGTTGTGAAAGAAGCCAGACCGAAAGCATAAATGAAGAAAAGGATGAGTCAAATCATCCTTTTTTTTATTTACATAATTCCTTACTTCATCATCATATACATCAATTTACCTATTAAGTAAGGAGCATACAATAAAACGAGGCAAATTGCAGTAAAAACGCCTTTCCGGCTCTCTTCCAATCCTTTAAAAATAATGCCCGAACCTTCCCATATCACATAAGCCGTATAAACATTCAGCACATACAGGATAAACCAATCCGAAAAAATGGCGACAACCGTGCCGACACACAGCATGATCGACGAAGAATAGGCGATGATCCGGACACATGCCGCATACTGCCTCTCCATATTGAATAAACGGGAAACGATGATTTCATTCAACACAATAACAGAGATAAAATAACCGACAAAAGCAAACGTCAAAGTAATGATCGTCTTCTTCAGCATCTGTTCCAATATAAAATCTTTGGCTTCCCAAAAAGCGCCTATAATAGTTCCCGCCGTAACCACCAGGACAAGAGGATAAAAAAAACGGTTCTGAATCTCCTTGACGGGCTGATTTTCCTCTTCAATACGTATCCAAGCCATCCGGGGAGACCTGATCAACTCAACTATCCGGCTAATAATCGCTTTGTACATCATAATTCATTTTTTTACAAAAGTACGGTTTTTTCCTTAAGTAACGTGTAAAAAATAAGTTGGTAATTTTGTCCCGTTAGGGACATGATATTGGTAGAAATAAGAATCCTACCACAACCCAAGTCCCGTTAGGGACGAAATATTTTCCCTGCATATTACGTCCCTAACTGGACTTAGGAAAACGGGGAAATGCCTTTCTACCAATATTACGTCCCTAACGGGACAAAGAATACAACATTTCACCGTTGATACGACATCAGGTATGTGGTATAAATTACCAATTTATTTTTTACATGTTACTAAAGTCCTTACAATCCTTAAGAACCTTAAAAGGACTTTAAGGATTGCAAGGAGTTTAAAGATTGTAACGATATTTCACTAAGAATAATAGGCTATACAAATAAAAATGAGTACTTTTGCCCGATAATTTAATTTTTTCGAACAATGGCACGAGCTGAAGAGAAAAGTTGGAAAACCAAAGTATTAATCATATTCTGGATACTGTTTGTATTGGGAATTATCTCTACATTCATGATATTCTTGCTAATCGCAAAAGGAAAGATCGGTTACCTCCCTCCTATTGAAGAGCTTCAAAATCCTAAAAATAAATTTGCATCCGAAATATATTCCAGCGATATGCAGGTATTGGGACGCTATTTCCAAAGCCAGGAAAACCGCGTATATGTACCCTACAAAGAACTGTCGCTTAATCTTGTTAACGCCCTCATTGCTACTGAGGATGTCCGCTACCGGCAACATTCGGGGATCGACTCAAAAGCAGTTATCAGGGCGGTACTGAAAACAGGAATTTTGAGACAAAAAAATGCGGGTGGAGGAAGTACAATTACTCAACAATTAGCGAAACTATTATATTCCAAGCAACGCGCCCAAGAATTCTCTTCCGCATCTTTTCAAAAATTGGTCGAATGGGTAATCGCAGCACAATTGGAAAAATACTATACAAAAGATGAGATTATCTCCATGTATTTCAACCAATTTGACTTTCTGAACAATGCGGTAGGAATCAAATCGGCAGCATACGTCTATTTCAATACAACGCCTGACAAATTAACCGTAGAACAAGCTGCGCTATTAGTCGGCATGTGCAAAAATCCAGCTGTTTTTAATCCGGTAAGAAAGAATAAAGAGGGTGAATTAGTGAATTACGACCGTTGTAAAGGACGGCGGGATGTTGTCCTGCAACAAATGGAAAAAGCGGGATACATCACCAAGGAAGAGAGCGACTCGCTGCAAAATATAGGATTAGAACTGAATTACCAGCGTGTAGACCACAAATTGGGACTTGCTCCTTATTTCAGGGAACACCTGCGAAAAATAATGAGCGCCAAAAAACCAGATCCGAAGAAATATCCGAAATGGATGCACCAAAAATATTACGAAGATTCTCTTGCATGGGAAAAAGACCCGCTATACGGCTGGTGCAACAAAAACCAGAAACCGGACGGAAGCAACTATAATCTCTACACAGACGGGTTGAAAATCTACACCACGATAGACTCCCGCATGCAGCAATATGCCGAAGAGTCTGTCAGGGAATATGTGGGAGGATACCTGCAAAACCTTTTCTTTACCGAAAAACGCAATAAAAGATTCGTTGAAAGAGCTCCTTTCTCGAATAATACGTCCAAAGCCCAAATAGACTCCATCATGGCGCGGGCAATGAGAATATCCGATCGTTACCAGACTATGAAAAAGGCTGGCATCAGCAATGACAGTATTCAAAAAGCATTCAATACGCCTACGCAAATGAGGGTATTCACATGGAAAGGAAAAGGAGATTCGATCGCAACGGGAAGCAAGGATACGGTTATGACGCCTCTGGATTCCATCCGGTATTACAAATATTTCATGCGCTCGGGGCTTATGTCGATGGATCCTTTCAACGGGCATGTGAAAGCATACGTAGGCGGTACGGATTTCAACTATTTTCAATACGACATGGCAACCGTCGGGCGGCGGCAAATCGGTTCGACAATCAAACCTTTCCTGTACACGCTTGCAATGGAATACAACATGTCTCCTTGCGATGAAGTGCCCAACGTACAACCGCAAATATTTCTCCCAAGCGGAAAAATATGGAGACCTAAAAACGTACCGTACGGGGAAGCGGGGAAAAAAGCGATCGGACAAATGGTCTCATTGAAATGGGCTTTGCAGACTTCCAACAATTGGATATCAGCTTACCTTATCGACAAATATAATCCTGAAAATCTGGTAAGGTTATTCCGTTCATTCGGCATAAAAAACTCAATCGAAGCCGTACATTCCCTTTCACTGGGTATTGCCGATGTTTCTGTCGGCGAAATGGTTGCGGCATACACAGCCTTTGCCAATAAAGGAATCCAAACGGAACCGCTATTTGTCACCCGGATTGAGGACAACAACGGAAACGTCATTGCAACATTCACTCCCCGCATGAATGAAATACTCAGCGAAGAGACTGCCGAAAAGATGATTTCCATGTTGCAGGGAGTTATAAACGGAGGTACCGGGTTGCGGCTACGTTCCAGCTACTACCCTTATCACATCAAGTGGGAAACTCCGGTCGCCGGAAAAACGGGAACGACTCAAAATAACTCGGACGGATGGTTTATGGGATTTACCCCGAATCTGATCACCGGCGTATGGGTCGGAGGAGAAGACCGGGATATTCATTTCGACAACCTGGCGCACGGGCAAGGTTCGGCTACCGCCCTTCCTATTTTCGGAAAGTACATGAATAAAATATATAACGACACAAAACTGGGATATTCAAGGACAGAACCTTTTCAGGTAAAAGAGATTTACGACTGTAAAAAGAAGGAAATCACAGATCCCGACGAGGAAGCGCTTGAAGCATTGTTTGACTAATACCATCTTCACATTATGGACATTTTCAAAAGAATATTAAATAATCCGGGTGCTTTAGGGCAGTGGAGCAAGCAAGGGCAGGGCTATTTCATGTATCCCAAATTAGAAGGCGAGCTTGGACCAAGAATGAAATTCAGGGGAAAAGATGTGTTGAACTGGAGCATCAACAACTATTTCGGAATGGCGAGCAATCCGGAAGTAAAAAAGATAGACGCGGAAGCCGCCGAAAAATATGGCTTCTCTTTTCCAATGGGCTCCCGGCTAATGACAGGGCAAACAATCATGCACGAAGAGCTGGAAAGCATTATTGCCGATTTTGTCCGGAAAGAAGAGGCTTTCGTGCTTAACTCCTTCTATCAGGGAATGATTTCGGTCATTGACTGTCTGTGCGGCAGAAATGACGCGATTGTATACAATTCGGACGTCCACTCCAGTATCCATGACGGCATTCGCCTTCATTTGGGCAAACGGTACGTCTATCAGCAACACCGGATTGAAAATATCGAAACCCAGCTCCAAAAGGCATGTGCATACGCCAAAGAACACGACGGCGGCGTCTTGTTAATAACCGAAGGCGTTGTAGGATTGACGGGCGAATTGGCTCCGTTAGACAAAATTGTGGCTTTAAAGGAAAAATATGAGTTCCGCCTGGTCGTGGAAGATGCCCACGGATTCGGAACGATGGGACCAAACGGAATCGGCGCCGCCGATCATTTCGGGGTGCAGGACAAAGTGGATCTCCACGTCGGAACATTTGGGAAAGTGCTTGGATTGACCGGCGGATTCGTGGCAGGAAATGAGGATATTATCAATTTCCTGCGCTATAACATGCGGTCGCAAACATTCTCGGAGTCGCTGCCGGTAGCCATAGTAGCAAGCGCGATAAAAAGATTGGAAATAATAAAAGAAAATCCGGAATTAAAAAAGAGACTGTGGGATATTGTCACTCCTTTGCAGAAAGGATTGCGGGAAGCCGGACTGGATATCGGCAACACCGAGTCGCCGGTCACTCCCGTATATGTATCTATCAGCAATATGCCGGAAACCGTGCACATGCTGGTCGACTTGCGGGAAAGTTACAATATATTCTGCGTATCCATCATATTCCCTTACATACAGCAGGGAAAAATAATGCTGCGGCTGATGCCGACAATCACCCACACGCTGGAAGACGTGGAGTATACAATCACGGCAATCAAAAACATTACCGAAAACATCAAAGCGGGAAAATATCGGGATAGTAAGCCTATTAATATGAATAATGATGAGGATACGAATACTTGATTTACGATTTTAGATTCAGTGACGTTGCCAATGTCGTGTGCCGAATAAGACCGGAGGTCTTTAACGTGGATAACCCCTTGCAAGCCGAAGGCGCAGCTCGGGGTAGAAGAAGGATACCCCTCTGATACATACAACTCCGATAGGAGTTGAACTACTACGTAGTTCCGGTACTGTCGAGATTCCATACCCCGAGCTGCGCCTTCGGCTTGCAAGGGGTTATCCACGTTAAAGACCTCCGGTCTTATTCGGCACACGACATTGGCAACGTCACTGAATCTAAAATCGTAAATCATAAAAAAACAAAAGCAAGGCTTTTCTAAGCAGCCTTGCTTTTATTTTTTATAAGTATTGTATTATTTACGAAAACACCAAATTATCCTTTGTCTCCGGAATAATGATCTTGTATCCCTTTCCATGGATATTGATAATTTCAATAGACGGATCCGCTTTCAAATGCTTGCGAAGTTTTGTGATATACACATCCATACTTCTGGCATTGAAATAGTTGTCATCGATCCAGATCGTCTTCAACGCATGGTTACGTTCCAGAATATCGTTGGCATGAGCGCAGAGCAAGGAGAGCAATTCGGATTCCTTCGTTGTAAGCTTGGTTACATTATCGCCCAAAATCAACAACTGTTTTTGAGTATCAAATATAAACTTGCCCATTTTGTAAACAACGCCTTCTTTACTCTTCTTCCCTTTTACACGGCGAAGAATAGCTTCAATACGCAGCAACAACTCTTCCATACTGAAAGGTTTGGTCATGTAATCGTCGGCACCAATTTTGAATCCCTCCAAAATATCTTCCTTCAATGTCTTAGCAGTCAAAAACAGAATCGGCACTTCGGCATTGGCTTGTCTGATTTCCTGAGCCAACGTAAAACCGTCTTTTTTCGGCATCATTACGTCCAACACGCAAATGTCGTACTTATTCTTCATAAAAGCCTTGTACCCGGCGTCTCCGTCTGGCATCAGATCCGTTGCATATCCTTTTGCTTGAAGATATTCTCTCAATAACATTCCGAGATTTTCATCATCTTCACAGAGCAAGATTTTTGTCTTTTCGTCCATAATTTCATTTTTTTAAGGGTATTGATATAATAAATTTTGTTCCAATATTGGGTTCACTTTCAACGCGTATCGCGCCTTTGTGATCCGTAACAACTTTTCTAACATAAGCCAAACCGAGTCCAAATCCTTTGACATTGTGCACGCTTCCGGTCGGAATCCGGTAAAACTTGTCAAAGATGCGTTTCAGATGATTCTTCTTAATCCCGATTCCATTGTCTTCGATCGAAATGACTAATTTATCCTTTTCATTCCACGTCTTCACCTTTAATATTAACGCATCTCTACTGTATTTCAGCGCGTTATCCATCAAATTGTAAATGATATTCGTAAAATGAAGCTCATCCACGCACGCATAAGGATCGTCGGCTTCCAAGTCTATCTCTATCGATCCGCCTCTGCTTTCGACTTTAATGGCGAAATTTCCGGCAATATTCAGGATCAATTCATTGATATCCATCTCTTTTAACTTCAAAGCCGTACTCTCCTTTTCGAAGATAGACATTTGCAATACCTTGTCTATCAACTGCGAAAGGCGTTTGGTCTCATCTTTTATCACGCCTGAAAGTTGCTGTACCATCCCCTCGGACTTTGTAATGGACGGATCGTTCAACATCTGAGACGCCAATGAAATGGAGGAGACAGGAGTCTTCAACTCATGCGTCATATTGTTCATAAAGTCGGTTCTCATTTCGGACAAACGCTTTTGCCGCGAGATAATAACAATTGTCAATATAAAGGTAAATAACAGCAACGTTGTAAAAACCATCGACGGTAACGTTAAAGTCATTGAACTTAATATATAATTGTTCTTTGTCGGGAAATAGACTTTAAGGTAATTGGATTGCGGCGCCGGGTCGTTTGGAAAAAGGATTTGAGTATAATATCCCTTGTCGTTTTCTCCGGTTTCGAAACCTTTACTTTTGTATATTTCTTTTCCATCTTTGTTAATAACACTAAAATAGTGAGGAATGTTCAAGCCGTTGAAGTCCAATTCGCGATCCAGTATCTCATTCAACTGCTGAAAATTAACTCTGTCTTCCACCGGACGGATATAGGATTCGGACAGCAAGCGAATCAAGATGTCGTCCAACAACGCCCGGTCGTGTAAATAGCGCTCCCGCAATTTATTCTGCATGATCCGCGAAGATTCCTGTATGGTGTTCGATCCGTGCTTCGTCGAAATAAAAACACGGGGCTTTACCCTCGTACATGAATACCTCGAACCGGAAATAGTGTCCGCTATGTCCTGAATGGCTTTTATCTGGGAATCACTTCCCTGATTAATTGCCTTATTGGCGGTTATTTTCGTTTTATTGGACGGAATCGTAAGATTGTTGTTCAAATATTGCAACGTCTCTTCTTCCTCCAAAATACGGGCGACCTGATATAAACTCCTTTTTACGGTCTCATTAAATTGATCCTCCCGCATCTCTGCCGTCAACTTAATGTAATTGGCTTGTAATGTAATCAAACCAAAAAACGATATCGCCATCACTACTCCCAAAAAAAAGATTGCCCTTTTTTTCATATAGCAAATATAAGAATTTGAATTTTAACATTTATATTTTTTAACCTTATTTAATCCCTGTTAGATTTCATTCACTTCATTTCTTGTTCAAGAACATACTTTCGCATCTTTTTTGTACATTTGCAAAAATAATCGACTCAAAAAATGGAACATCCTTTAGATTACTTTCAGTTTTGTCCCCGATGCGGATCTCCCCGCTTTCCGGAAAATGATGAAAAATCCAAGAAGTGCGCAAATTGCGGATTTGTTTTTTACTTAAACGCCTCCTCTGCCGTTGCAGCTATTATAGTTAACGATAACGGAGAAATGTTATTGTGCCGCCGGGCGCATGAGCCTTACAAGGGAACGCTCGACCTGCCGGGAGGATTCGCCGACCTGCATGAATCGGCGGAAGATGCCGTCCGGAGGGAAATACGCGAAGAAACGGGAGCAGAAGTGGAGACAATACAATATTTCGACTCTTTTCCCAATATTTACCCATACTCCGGTTTCAATGTACACACGCTTGATATTGTATTTACCTGCCGCCTGAAAAAAAACTCAATCCTTACGCCCAATGATGATGTTTCCGAAATTATATTCATTCCGTTTGACGAGATCAAACTGGAGGAGATAAAACTCTCTTCGATTCGGAAAGCGGTGGAGAAATGGTTAGTGATTAATTAACGGGGGGTGGATGTGGATACGAATGTAGAGACGTGGCGCGCCACGTCTCTACAGTGAGAGCACGCACCTATTAAATCAGCATTACCTGTATTCTTCTATCTCAATCAAATACCACTTCTTATTAATTCGGATGAAATTAAAAAATTGCGCAGCTTTAGCGCCTTTGAACACAAACAATTGCCGGTTAGGCTGATTATTGGAATTAAAAATACATAAAGAAGGAAAAAGCGTAACAAAATCCACTGCTGTCCATTCCCGGGGCATCAACAACTTATTTTCTGGATCATCGCGTTTGGAAGATTTATAAATACGGTAAGGAAACGGGAATATCGTATGCTTCATCTGGAAAGCTTCATCCTTTGAATATTGCATTAAGAAATTTAGAAATTCCGCCTCTTGCAGATTTTGAACACTTTCGCTTTTGGAAGATATAAGTTTCCAATCCTTGTTTCTTTGCTCAAAAACATAATTATTTGCTGCGTCTTTATTAAATTGTACAATAGATACGACAGACGACGGTAATTTCATGATCGCATTCAAGGAATCCGAGCAGAGAACAGGAATATTGTTGCGGGAAGAAAACACTACGGGAGTATAAGAGGCGCTGTTTTTTACCGCTGCATTATCGGTTTTTAACGGGAATTGGACGTACTTAGCCTGATTTTCGGGGTGACGGATAAAATCAATAAAAAAGTCTGAGAATTCCTGTCCCCAAAGGGAAGGAAAACTTACCAGCCAAATAGCGATAAAAAACAGACCCCATTTTTTACGTTTCACCATACCTACACCTTCTATTAGAAATAAAGTTTCCAAATGTATAAAAAAATAGTCAAATTAAAAAAAAGATAAACCGCATTTTAAAAATAAAACGGAAAAAAAGTTTAATTATTTTCATATTCAAATATTTATAGACTTTTTAGATGTATTTTACCAAGGGAAACGCATTAAAATCTAAAATCAATGTCGTTTAGTTAAGGTTGGATTCCTCCGATGGCGGCTTAATTTGCAGGAGATTCCTCACTCCACTTCGTTGCGTTCGGAATGACCAGCGTTTTTAGTACACTATAATATCCTCACAAGTCGCGCTGTCATTCCGACCGAAGCACAAACCGAACCGTAATTGGTAATGGAACGAAATGGAATGAAGAATCTAACCTTAACCAAAGACATTGAATCCAAAATTGTTTTTATCATGAAAAATCCATAAATTTGTCGTTCTTATATATATTATATATGTACTTTTAAATGCTCGTAACTAACATGGCGCAAAAATTGTGGGACAAAGGAACAGTTGTCAATGCGGAAATCGAACGATTTACCGTTGGTAAAGACCGTGAAATGGATATTTATTTGGCTAAGCACGACGTATTGGGTTCTATGGCGCATGTCACAATGCTCGAAAATATTGGCTTGATAGAAAAGGAAGAACTCCCGTTGCTGCTTGCCGAATTGAGAAATATCTACGCACTCGCCGAAAAAGGTCAATTTGAAATTGAAGACGGCGTGGAAGATGTGCATTCCCAAGTCGAGTTAATGCTGACCCGCAAATTAGGCGACATGGGAAAAAAGATTCATAGCGGACGCTCCCGCAACGACCAGGTGTTGCTGGATCTGAAATTGTTTGCCAGAGAGCAAATCCAATTAATTGCCGAAGACGTATTTCATCTTTTTTCAATTCTGATAGACCAAAGCGAGCGTTATAAGGAGATTCTTTTGCCCGGCTATACCCATTTGCAAATCGCAATGCCTTCCTCCTTCGGATTGTGGTTCGGCGCTTATGCCGAAAGTCTCGTCGACGATATGGAACTTTTGTCGGCAGCATGGAAAATAACCAACCGCAATCCACTCGGCTCGGCTGCCGGATATGGTTCTTCTTTCCCATTAAACCGCCGAATGACGACCGAACTGCTCGGTTTCGACAGCATGGACTACAACGTAATCTACGCACAAATGGGAAGAGGGAAAACGGAACGCACCATCGCATTTGCCTTAGCCGGCATTGCGGCGACTATCTCCAAACTTGCTTACGATGCCTGCCTATTTACAAGCCAGAATTTTAATTTCATCAAATTGCCCGATGAGTGCACTACCGGCTCAAGCATCATGCCGCACAAGAAAAACCCCGATGTCTTTGAACTGACCCGCGCCAAATGCAATAAAATACAGGCGCTGCCGCAGCAAATTATGATGATCATCAATAATTTGCCTTCCGGTTATTTCCGCGATTTGCAAATTCTTAAGGAAACTTTCATCCCTGTATTCCAAGAATTAAGGGATTGCATCGAAATGACCGCTTATATCGTAGGCAAAATCGAGGTAAACAAGCATATATTGGACGATGCCAAATACGATCTTATCTTCAGCGTAGAAGAAGTGAACCGCTTAGTATTAGCCGGAATGCCTTTCAGAGATGCGTACCTGAAAGTAGGATTGGATATTGAAAAAGGGATTTTTTCTCCAAACAAAAAATTACAGCATGTACACGAAGGAAGCATCGGCAACTTGTGTAACGACGAAATTTCTTTATTAATGCAACATACAATGAGCCGATTTTCATTCAAAAAAGTAGACGAGGCGATTGAAAATTTGCTTATCTTTGCCGCTGATTAACAAAAAAATATGAACGAAACGAAACAGCTACCCCAAAAAATTGTAGAAGGAATACAAGAGAAAAAAGGAGAAAAAATAGTGATAGTAGATATGTCTCAATTAGAGAACTACGTATGTCGTTATTTTGTTATATGTCAAGGTAAATCAAACACACATGTTAGTGCTATCGCCGATTCCGTGAGAGATTATGTGAGAGAACAAATCCGTGTGAAGCCGTTTGCTACGGACGGATATGCCAATGCGCAGTGGATCGCAATGGATTACGGCGATGTTATTGTACACGTGTTTCAGCCCGAGATCAGGGATTTTTACAAACTGGAAAGCCTTTGGGAAGATGCGGTGATTACTCGAATACCGGATTTATCATAATTAATTTACAGAAAGTTAAGCTATAAATAAAATGGAAGAACAAAACAGCAATAATAATAATAAAATGCCGAAAATGCCCGGAAAATTTAAGATTAACCTCTATTGGATTTACGGGGCAATAGCCGTATTCCTTATCGGGCTGAACTTTATAAATACCGCTCCTCCATATAAAGAAATAGAGAGGAATGAGTTAAAAAGATTGATAGAAAAAGACGCTATTGAAAGTATTGTGGTAACGAATAAAAATTTCGCGACCATTAAAATCAAAAAAGATAAATTGAGCGTTGCTTTTGGAGATGACGCTGCCAAATATGAAAAGAATCCGGAAATGAGGATAGCAATTCCTTCTGCCGACGAATTTATAAAAAATTTGGATGCCTGGGCAAAGGAGTACAATATTGAGAATCTCAACTATAAGTACAAGGAAGAGAAAGATTATTTCGACTCGTTTATCTGGGGATTCGGACCGATTTTATTGTTGGTTTTTCTCTGGATATTCCTGATGCGCAGGATGTCGGGAGGGGCTGGCGGAATGGGCGGCGGAATTTTCAGCGTCGGAAGATCCAAAGCGCAGCTTTTTGAAAAAGGAGCTGTCGTCAAGGTCACTTTTAAAGATGTCGCCGGACTGACCGAAGCAAAACAGGAAGTAGAAGAGATCGTAGAATTTTTGAAAAATCCGAAAAGATATACCGAGCTGGGAGGCAAAATACCTAAAGGCGCTCTACTCGTAGGTCCTCCGGGAACAGGAAAAACCTTACTGGCAAAAGCCGTAGCGGGAGAAGCCAATGTGCCGTTCTTCTCGCTTTCGGGTTCCGACTTTGTAGAGATGTTTGTCGGAGTAGGCGCCTCCCGCGTGAGAGACCTTTTCCGTCAGGCAAAAGAAAAAGCGCCGTGTATTGTTTTTATTGACGAAATTGATGCGGTAGGTCGCGCACGCGGCAGAAATCCGAACATGGGCGCAAACGACGAGCGCGAAAACACCCTCAACCAGTTGCTTACGGAAATGGACGGATTCGGTTCCAACAGCGGCGTAATCATCCTCGCCGCCACCAACCGGGCTGATATTCTCGATAAAGCATTACTGCGCGCAGGTCGCTTCGACCGCCAGATACACGTCGACTTACCGGATGTGCACGACCGGAAAGAGATATTTAAGGTACACCTTCGTCCGATAAAAATAGACGAGTCGATTGATATTGACTTTTTAGCACGCCAAACGCCGGGCTTCTCGGGAGCGGATATTGCAAACGTCTGCAACGAAGCCGCCTTGATTGCCGCCCGGAGAAACAAGCAATTCGTCGACAAACAAGATTTTCTGGATGCTGTGGATCGTATTGTAGGCGGACTGGAAAAGAAAAATAAAATCACCACCCGTTCGGAAAAAGAGGCGATCGCTTATCACGAAGCAGGACACGCTACGGTAAGCTGGATGCTGCAATATGCCAATCCGCTGGTGAAAGTCACTATCGTGCCGCGCGGAAAAGCACTGGGCGCAGCCTGGTACCTGCCCGAAGAGAGGCAACTGACAACAAAAGACCAGTTGCTCGATGAGATGTGTTCCATTTTGGGAGGACGCGCCGCCGAGGAACTTATTTTCGGCAAAGTTTCGACAGGAGCGTTGAACGATCTCGAACGCGCCACCAAACAGTCTTATGCCATGATTGCCTATTTCGGCATGAGCGAGAAGCTGAAAAATGTAAGTTATTACGATTCATCGGGAATGTCAGACTATGCTTTTACCAAGCCTTATAGCGAAGATACCGCCCAGGCGATAGATGTGGAAGTAAAATTGCTGATTGACTCACAATACCAAAGAGCAAAAAATATTTTGTTAGAGCATAAGGAAGGACATGCTCAGCTTGCTCAAATCCTAATCGAAAAAGAAGTTATCTTTTCCGAAGACCTGGAACGCATTTTCGGCAAACGTAAATGGACTTCGCGTGCAGACGAATTAATGGCTGAAAGCGACGAAAAGGAGAAAAAAGAAGAAAATGCACCTCAAAAGGAAGAAAATGGCGATGATTCTAACTCTTCTTCGGAAGAAAAAACAACATAAAATTCGATCTTTTCAATGAAAAATCCGTTTTTTTTCATCGAAAACGAAAAAATGTTCACGAAAACAGCAAATTTAACACTTGATATGAATTTATATTAAAATGCTGACAATAAGAGATTTAGAATCAAAAAAAGCAGTTTTAAAAAAGTAAAGACAAAAAGTCTTGACATTTGTCAATAAATTTCTTTCAAAATAATTTGCACAATCCAAAAAGCCGCCATATCTTTGTAATGCAAACAAACAAGTAGATTTTTTCATAGTTTAGGTTTTAAAACGTTAAGGGAGACTGGGAAGTTTCCCTTAATTATTTTCTATAAGTTCCAAGAAAATTTATGGATCAAATTTAGGATTACCGTAAAAAATTCCAAAGAATATGAGATGTAGTAAATGTAATGAATATGTGCCGGAAGGATTAGGAATAAAAGAATGTCCTTTTTGTGATGGCGAACTGCAGGAAAAAACAGTAAAGCCTCCTGATGATAAAACTATATTAGAATCGGAAAAGATAAGAATATTAGAAGAAAAAAAGGAAATCAGGCAAAGAGAATTATTGTTGAAATCAAACATAATAAAGACAATAATATTTGTGGCAGGAGGTATCGTTAATTTAATCATAGCAATTTATTATATTCAATCCATAGGATATACTGCTGAATTTGCAGGCGCACTAATAAAATTGGGCAATAAAATTACAGTTGTTTTTATAGGAATTGTTTTTACTTCCTTTTTTTGTCTCGCAGTTCACTTGATACACAAATATTGGAATAAATACACTGTTTTTATATCATTGATTTTAGTAGGCGCTATGGGTGTTGGTTATTACAACACTTGTATGTCTATTATCAACCCCAAACCCCTCACAGAGGAACAACTAATTAAAAATGCAATTAAAAGGGCGACAGAAGATAAAAAAGAAGCCACAAAACTATTAAAGGAAGCAGACTTGTTTATGCCTGATAAAAAAATCATTGCGAGAGATAAACTCATATTAGAACAAAGCCTTAAAAATCTATTGTTGTCATTCAGCGAACAATCGGAATTTTATCCTGAAATAAATGATTCGGACAGGCTTTCTCATATCAACGAATTATTGTCGAGCCATTATCGTAATGCTGACACAACCGGCTTTCGGATGATTACAGATTCTCTTCAATGTGATTTGATCTTATATTCGCCAAATTATCAACATTTCATATCTGTCTTATCTTATTACGAACATCGTTCAAACAGAACCGAACATTATAACGGAATGGTGTTGTTTTGCGAAAGAAAAGAAGATGCAATAGATGTTTATTCCTATACCAATCCTCTTGACCAATATGGAGGATATTCAAGAGAAGGGTTCTTGCACAGGGCTATCTTACACATGGCAAGCAGTATGGGGTATCATAATGGCTTAAGCAGTAAATATACCTTAAATACAAACGAGTTTTTAGAATATCCTCATCCTTTGAAAAAGGATTTTTGGCAAGACAAATATTTCTTTAGTGTTATCTCAATACAAGATGAAAATTATTTTCGTTACCAGACGGAATTACGATATAATCACCCAGATAACAAGCATAAATATGCTACTCGACCAGTGTATAAGATCAGGCTTGATTCGACAACCTTGTAATTTGAAGGAGAAAGAAACCTGCCTGCAACGCGTCACAACTAAGCCAAGTTAATAACCACAATATAATTTATCAAAACGAAATTTTTATTATCTTTGCAAGGATTAAAAATTAACACATTAAAAAATCATTCGAATATGGTATCTTACAAAGATCTGGGCTTAGTGAACACAAGAGAGATGTTTGCTAACGCTATTAAGGGCGGATATGCTATCCCCGCCTTCAACTTTAATAACATGGAACAGTTGCAGGCTATTATTCAAGCCGCCGCAGAAACCAAGTCCCCGGTTATCCTTCAAGTATCAAAAGGCGCACGCGATTACGCTAACCCGACATTGCTCCGCTACATGGCTCAAGGCGCAGTAGCATACGCAAAAGAACTCGGCTGGGAAAAACCGCAAATCGCGCTTCACCTTGATCACGGCGATTCGTTCGAAACTTGCAAAAGCTGTATCGACTCAGGATTCTCTTCGGTTATGATCGACGGTTCGCACTTCCCTTATGAAGAAAATATCGCTCTTACGAAGAAAGTAGTTGAGTATGCACACCAATTCGACGTTACGGTAGAAGGCGAACTTGGCGTATTGGCAGGAGTGGAAGATGAAGTCTCTTCGGATCACCACACTTATACCAAACCTGAAGAGGTAGTTGATTTCACCAAACGCTCAAATTGCGACTCACTGGCTATCTCGATCGGCACCTCCCACGGCGCAAACAAATTCACACCTGAACAATGTACGCGCAACGCACAAGGTATTCTTGTCCCTCCGCCATTGGCATTTGAAATATTGGAAGCCATAGAAAAGGAACTTCCGGGATTCCCTATCGTTCTTCACGGAGCTTCATCCGTTCCGCAAGAGGAAGTTGCGACTATCAATAAATATGGAGGCGCATTGAAAGATGCTATCGGTATCCCTGAAGAAGAGTTGCGCAAAGCCGCCAAATCGGCTGTTTGCAAAATCAATATCGACTCGGATAGCCGCTTGGCATTGACGGCCGCTGTTCGCGAAGTTTTTGCAACCAAACCGGCAGAGTTTGACCCTCGCAAATATTTGGGTCCTGCCCGCGAAAATATGAGGAAACTTTACAAGCACAAGATTGTCAACGTGCTTGGAAGCGAAAATAAAGCTTGATTTGAACGGACATCACCGATATAAATAAAAAACCAACCCCAACTAAAGTGCATTTTAGTTGGGGTTGATTTTTTATTTCGATTCAATTCCTTAAAACGTAAATCCCAATGAAGCTCCGATTACAAAGAGTGGTCCGGAATCGGTTACCCTTGTCATCGTTGTCGGGGAAACACGGTCAATTCGATCATACGACCTCGTTGTCCAACCAAAACCAAAGTAGGAATTAATCATTACTTCCCACCAACTTTCCCATTGGTATCCGACAATAAAAACCGCGTCGGTAGTCTTGAGAGAGCGGTTATATGAACGAGGAGGGTCAGCAAAAGGGCGATAATCCCAATCTGAAAATGTTGTTGTATAATTATATGTGCGATAACGGAACGTCGGAGCCGCATAAAATCCTTCGAAATCGACCATCTGTTTCGGATATATTTTGGCGGCGGCGCTTAAAAATAGTCCGGGCTTATACTCATTCTTTTCTATGTCTCCCCATTCCAGACTGTTTTGGAACTCCTCACTAAAAAGGTAATAGAAAAAATCGTAATACAAGGTAGGTCCCGCTCCGGCTTCCAGACCCAAGTAGTTATTGATCTTCCGCTCGTATGTGAACACAAATGCACCGCGGGTAAGCAATGAGTAATTCCATTGCAGGTTGTTATGATCGGATTTTGTATTCTTGGTATCAACCGTTCTTGTTGCATCGAAAGTGTCATAGACAGTTACAGTTTGAGCCGTTATTTGCGACGATAAAACCGCAAAAAATAAAATTAGCATAAAAATTCTTCTCATATTTAAAAAGCTTAAAAAATTTGTCAAAGTTACGGAAATAATCTAACTTTGTCAAAATTAATTTATTAAAATTTAATTCGGACTATTTATGAAAACGAGAAATGTATTGCTTTTCTTATTTTGTTGCTTATTTAATGTAGTATGGGCGGAAACAGATGTTAAACTTTCCTTTAGCCAACCGTTAAAAGCTTCGAAAAAAGCTATTATTTTGAATTCGGGACAAATTGATAATAAAATTTATACTATCAAGTTTGATAAATCCGAGTATTCAATGCTCATTTATGACGCCAACCTGAAATTTTTAAAAGAGACTCTTTTTAAGAAAAAAAATTGTAAAGAGGGAAATTGCATAGACAGACATTTTGGGTATAAGACTACGTTGTTTTTTCAAGACCGTATTTTGGTCTTGTTCGAAACATTCGAAACGAGTACCAAAAATCGCCTCTTACTTTGTCAGGCGTTCGACTTGAAGGGCGATTTTGTAGGAGAACTGACTTTAATTGACAATATCCCGGCTTCAAAAAAGTCAAATTCGGGAGCGTTTCGTGTTGAGCACAGCAAGGATAAAACCAAATTTGTGGTTATTCAAACAGCGCCTTATGATAAAAAAGCCGATCAGCAATTTATTTTCAAGGTGTATGACAGTAATTTGAAAAATCTTTCGAATGCAAAAGTAGACTTGCCATATAAAGATAAAAATACGAGGGTTATTAATTACTATTTGTCCAACAAAGGAGATGTTTATATGTTGCTTAGAGTAGAGTTGGAAAAGGATCAGAAGCAAAAAGGAGAAGATAGAAAGTTCTACTCCATCCTTACCCTCAAAAGTTCGGACGACAATTCTCTTTCGGAATATAAAGTACAGTTAGCTCAAAAGGATATCGTAGACATAGATATTCAGATTGATAACGATAATGAGGAGGTATCCTGCGCCGGATTTTACTCGGACATCAAGCCGGGCTTATTTAATACGAGAGACATTGATGGCGTTTTTTATCTGAACATCGACGTAAATACCCAGAAGGTTTTGTCCGAAAACTATAAACAGATTGACAAGAAAATGGTTGCACAGCTATTGGGCAAGAAGGAAGGCGCCAAGGTGAAAGATTCAAAAGGCATCTCCAGTACTTTTGATATACATAATTTCGTAAAACTTCCGGATGGTTCGTCTTATGTAATAGCTCACAACTCCTGGATAACAGAAAAGACAACTTGCGGGAAAAACGGTTGTATAACTACATACACATACCATTACAATAATATCTTTGCGATCGGCATATCAAAAGAAGGTGAAATCCGCACATTAACGGATGTTCCGAAAATACAAAAATCATCTTCCGACAACCCCTATTTCTCTTTCCTGACCATGCAGAAAGACAATAAGGTATTTTTGCTGTATAACGATCATCCTAAAAACGTGCAAAAAAACGCAAAGACAATACGAGACACGAAAATATTAGCAAAAGAGAATAACGCATCTTTGGTATTGGTAGAACTTGAACCGGATGGTCAATTTACCAGACAAGAACTCTTTTCAAATAACAAAAGGAAAGTAAAGACAAAAGCCAGATACGGATTCAGACTGGACGAAGGTATTTATGTCGTTCCTGCGACACTTAAGGGGAACGATTTTGGATTCCTTCGGATTGATTTGAAGTAGAATTTCGGAGATAATATAATAGGAAAAGCCGCAGAAAATCAAATCCTGCGGCTTTTTATGTTTATTATATGCGCGTATAAAATTGAGGTGCTGCTGCCAAAGTCCGAAGGATTGATATATGGATAACCCCTTGCAAGCCGCAGGCGCAGCTCGGGGTAGGAGGATACTCTCAGTACACACAACTCCGATAGGAGTTGAACTACTACGTAGTTCCGGTATCGTCGGGATTTCGTACCCCGAGCTGCGCCTGCGGCTTGCAAGGGGTTATCCATATATCAATCCTTCGGACTTTGGCAGCAGCAGCACCTCAATTTAATATTTCGCCTATAAAACATATTTTGTATCTTTGCAGTATAAATAATGAAACTAAAAATAATGAAACTGAGATCAATTTTATTCGGATTACTCGCCGCCATTCTATCTGCGACAGCGCAACAAAAACCAATTTACCTGGATGTCAACCAACCCATTGAAGCGCGTGTAGAGGACGCTTTGAAACGCATGACATTGGAGGAAAAGGTTGCCATGACGCATGCACAGTCCAAATTTAGTTCGGCAGGCGTGCCGCATCTGGGAATTCCTGAGAACTGGATGACCGACGGACCGCACGGAATTCGCGAGGAGCTTCTCTGGGATAACTGGGGCGGCGCCGGATGGACAAATGATTCGTGCATTGCTTTCCCTGCGCTGACCTGTCTGGCAGCTACATGGAATCCCGAAATAGCAGCATTGTATGGTAAAAGTATCGGAGAAGAAGCCCGTTACCGCAACAAAAATGTACTGCTGGGACCGGGCGTGAATATCTACCGCACTCCGCTCAACGGACGAAACTTTGAATATATGGGCGAAGACCCTTATCTCGCATCCCGGATGGTTGTACCATACGTACAAGGCGTGCAGAAAAACGGCGTGGCTGCCTGCGTGAAGCACTACGCACTCAACAATCAGGAAGCGAACCGTTTATGGGTCAATGTCATGGTCGACGACCGTGCATTGCACGAGATTTACCTGCCGGCTTTCAAAGCCTCGGTTCAGGAAGGTGGCGCATGGGCTATCATGAGCTCTTACAACAAATATAAAGGTCAACATTGCTCTCATAACCAATACCTCTTGAACGACATTTTGAAGCGCGACTGGGGATTTGACGGCGTTGTTATTTCCGACTGGGGAGCCGTGCACGACACGAAAGAAGCGATTGCCAACGGCTTGGACATGGAGTTTGGAACCTTTTGGGCGGATGAGGCGGATAGGGACAAGCACACTTCTGCCCCATATCCCCTGTATTATCTGGCAAACCCCTATCTTGAGCTTCTCAAAAAAGGGGAAGCAAGCACAAAAGAATTAGACGATAAAGTTCGCCGCATTCTTCGTCTGGCTTTCCGTACGACCATGTCGAAAGAGCGTCCTTTCGGTTCGTTCGGAACAGAGGAACATGCGCTTGCCGGACGAAAGATTGCAGAAGAGGGAATCGTGCTGTTGCAAAATAACAGAAACGTACTGCCTGTTGATCTTTCGAAAACGAAGAAAATTGTTGTGGTAGGAGAAAATGCAACCAAACAAATGACCACCGGCGGCGGTTCCTCAGGATTGAAGGTAAAATATGAAATTTCCCCGTTGGAAGGGATAAAAAAACGTGTTGGAAACTCGGCGGAAGTGGTTTATGTAAAAGGTTACGAATCATGGGAAGAGAAAAATTCCGAATCGAAAAATATAGACTTGGCAGCCTTACGCTCAGAGGCGATAAACGCAGTAAAAGGCGCTGATATAGTGTTTTTTATCGGTGGATTGAATAAAAATGAACATCAGGATTGCGAAGGAGACGACCGTCGTGGACTGGAGCTTCCATACGAACAGGATAAATTAATCGCCGAATTGGTAAAAGCCAATCCGAATACCGCAGTGATCCTGTTGAGTGGCAATGCCGTAGCGATGCCTTGGGTGAAAAGCGTTCCTTCCATTGTACATGCATGGTATAATGGCACAGAAGCCGGAAACGCCCTTGCCGCCGTTCTTTTTGGAGATGTCAATCCGTCGGGTAAATTGCCGTTTACTTTTCCCGTACAGTTGAAGGATAACGGCGCACATGCCGTTGGCGAATACCCGGGCGATAACGATCAAGTAAGATACAGCGAAGGTATTTTTGTAGGCTACCGCTGGGCTGACAAGCAGAAAATCAAGCCGCTTTTTGCTTTTGGTCATGGGTTGAGTTATACGACTTTTGAATATGGCAAGCCTGTTGCCGACAAAAAATCGCTTCACTCCGGCGAGGCTATTACTTTTTCCGTAAAAGTAAAAAATACGGGAACCCGAAAAGGAAAAGAAGTTGTACAACTTTATATCAGCGACAAAAAATCATCGTTGCCGCGCCCTGTCAAGGAATTGAAAGGTTTCTCCAAAGTGGAATTAGCGCCGGGAGAAGAGAAAACAGTAACATTTACGATTAATAAAGAAGCGTTAAGTTTCTATGACGACAAAAAAGGCGAATGGATCGCCGAATCCGGTCAATTCGAAGCCATTATTGCAGCTTCGGCGGCAGACATCAAAGGGAAAGTGGGCTTTGAATTGAAGTAGTAAAACAGGCAAAATAAAAACCTTATTTTTTACCTTATTTTCTTAACAAAACACCTCAGTAGCAATAAATTACAACACGACCCCTGACCTTACTTCCTCATTTTTTTATTACAAATGCAAATTTTGAAAAATTAGGTAATGAGGTTTTGGGAATGATATATAAATCACTGCTACTGAGGTGTTTTGTTAAGAAAATAAGGTAAAAAATGAGGTTTTATTTTGCCTGTTTTGCTTTTTTTCTAAGTGTTTATTTCCCCATAACTTTTACAAATGAGCACGATTTTATCATTAACCTGACAGCACAAAGCCCTAACGTTAAAAAACACAAAAACCTGAAAACTATTTTGGTTTAAAAAGTTTTATACCTACCTTCGCAACCGTTTCTCTCACAAAACAAAAATGGATTCGGAAGTCAAAGACAGGATTATAGAAAGGGCGCTCGTTCTCTTCACAGGGAACGGGATTAAAGGCATTACTATGGACGATTTGGCACAACATCTGGGAATGTCAAAGCGTACCATATACGAATATTTCCGGGACAAAAAAGAGTTGGTAAACGAATGCATCCTCCATTTGGAACACCAGAGAGGAGAAAAAGCAAAAGAGATATTCGATTCATCGGAAAATATGTTTGAAGCTTTATTGAAACTCCACCAGGAGAATTTGATAGACATGCAAAAAATGAATAAAAACTTCATTGATGATATCAAAAAATATTTTCCGGAAATAAATCAGCACCACATTCAAAAAAAAGAAGAAAAAATAAAAAAAACAGCTCAATTCTTCAAAGAGGGAGTAGAATTGGGACTGATCAGAAACGATTTGAATGTGGAAATATTAAGCGTACTTGCCGAAGAGATGATACATTCGTTATTCGGCAACTCTCTTTTTCTTCGCAAATTTTCACTTTTTGATATATATAAAACGCTTTTCATCACCTTTCTGAGAGGGATAGCCACGAACAAGGGATTATCCATCATAGATACTTATACGCAAAAAGGAGAAACAAACAGAGATTGAACGAAATTGAAGATTAATTAAAAATATGAATACGAAAAACTTATTTAAAGGAATATTAATTGCAGCGCTGGCTGTTTTGACACCTGTAAATGTGTGCGGACAGGATTCTCTTTCAAAACCGCAGCCGCAAAACACATTGAATCTGGATTTAGACCAGGCAATCAGAATTGCACTGAGCAAAAATCCTACAATCAAAGTGGCGGATATGGAAATTGAAAGAGCCAATTACGCCCAAAAAGAGGTCATCGGAAATCTATTTCCAAGCATCGGGTCATCGGCGTCTTACCAAAGAACGATTGCAAAACAAGTTATGGCAGGACTTGATCCGGGTATGTTTACAGCCGGATTAATCCCCTTATTAGCGCCTATATACGAAGCTCTTAACATACCGCCCCCTGTCACAGAATCGGGAGGAAGGAGCGAACCGCTGAAAATAGGAACAGACAACACCTGGTCGGTAGGATTTAACGCAGGTATGCCGTTGATCAATGTCCCGCTCTGGCAATCAATCAAACTAACGGCAGAAGCTGTCAATGACAAAGTGGAAACTGCCCGCGCCTCAAAGATAGATATGGTGGCTACGGTAACAGATGCTTACTACGGTATACTGAACGCACAGGATTCATACAATGTCCTTTTAAAAAGTTTTGGTACAGCCAGCGAAAATCTGAGGATAGCCAAAACGAGATTCGAACAGGGTTTAGCTTCCGAGTATGACATGATACAGGCAGAAGTTCAGGTAAAAAATATGCTGCCTCTCCTCCTCTCGGTTCAAAACGGAATAGAACTGGCTAAGCTTCAATTGAAAGTCCTTATGGGAGTGCCTTCCGACTATCCGATCGCAGTAGCGGGTACATTAGCCGACTACGAACGCGACATGTTCGAAATTGTCAGCATCAGTGATGTAGACACTACTTTGGCAGACAACTCAACCATTCGCCGGCTGGAAGTAGCTGCCCGCCTCCTCGAAAGACAACTAAAGCTTCAAAAAGCGCAATGGTATCCCACATTATCTCTTTCTGCCGTTTATCAGTGGACATCGCTCAACAATGATTTTAATTTTTCGGAATATCAAATATTCCCATACAGTGTGGCAGGCGTCACGTTGTCTTTTCCTATTTTTCAGGGAGGATCCCGTTATTACAGACAGCAACAGGCTAAAATTGCATACAACGAAATGTCTTACACAATGGAAAATACCCGTCGGCAATTGGGCATGCAACTGCAAGCAAGCATAGACCAAATACGTGTATCCATCGAACAGATAAGCTCCACCAACGAAGCCGTGGCATTGGCTGAAAAAGGGATGACAATCTCCCAAAAACGCTTCGAAGTCGGAGCCGGTTCTTCATTGGAATTGATATCTTCCGAAAACGCACTGACGCAAGCCCGGCTCAACTATTACCAATCCATTTACAACTACATAATCGCTAAAAATGCGTTGGATAAGGTGTTGGGGAATGCTTATAGCGCTTACGTTAAATAAGTTGAGAGTTGAGAGTTGAGAGTTGAAAATTAAAAATAAGAAATTGAAAATTAAGAGTTATAGATATGAAAATGATTAAGCAATTAGCAGGATTGATGTTGGCATCGTTGATTTTACTTCCTTCTTGTGGAGGTTCAAAAAAAACAGAAGATGCCAAGGTAGAGGAAAAGGTTTTGGTGAAAATCGACACGGTAAGACTTCAACCGGTGGAGCAATTGTATAGCTTTACGGCTACGGTAGAACCGGAAGTAAAGAATAACATTGCCGCCACAATGCCGGGACGTATCGTAGAGATACTGACGGAAGTAGGCAAGTTTGTACAAAAAGGTCAATTATTGGTCAAGATGGACCCTACCAACTTATTACAAATCCAAACTCAACTCGCCAGTTTGGAAGTTGACTACAAACGTGTATTGGAACTGTACAATGCCGGAGGCGCTTCCAAGCAAATGGTTGACCAATTGAAAGTGCAATTGGACAATGTGCGCACAAGCTACAATAACTTGTCGGAAAACGTCAATCTGGTCAGCCCTATTTCCGGTATAGTGACCGCACGCAATTTTGATAGCGGGGATTTATATTCGGGAGCTATGCCGATTTTAACCGTTATGCAAATCAATCCGGTGAAAATCAAAATTAATGTTTCCGAATCATTCTTCTCCCAAATCAAAGTGGGAATGAATGTAGAAGTCCAGTTAGAAGTCTATCCGGGAGAAAAATTCCCGGGAAAAGTCAGTCTGATATACCCTACCATTGACCAGTCGACACGTACTTTCGGAGTGGAAGTTTCGATAAACAACCCCGACATGCGTGTACGTCCCGGAATGTATGCCAAGGCAATGTTGAATTTCGGCACAGTAAAAAGCATTGTCATTCCTGACGCAGCCGTTCAAAAACAAACCGGTTCAAACGACAGATTTGTATTCACCGTAGAAAATGGTGTAGCAAGATATCGTAAAGTTGAATTGGGAAGACGCTTGAACGAAAACTACGAGATATTGTCGGGATTGAATGCCGGCGATATAGCTGTAATTGCGGGGCAAACGCGGTTGATTGACGGAACGGCGGTGGAAATAATTAAGAATTAAAAAAATAAAAAACAAAAATATGTCATTGTATTCATCAGCGGTTAAAAAGCCGGTTACCACAGCGTTAATATTTGTGGGAATTGCAATTATCGGATTGTTTTCCTACACCCGGTTGTCGGTAGACTTATTCCCGAAAATCGAAATAAACGCGCTTACCGTTATCACAGCTTATGCCGGAGCCAGCGCCTCCGACATTGAAACGAATGTCACACGTCCGATCGAAGATATATTGAACTCTGCTGAGAATTTGAAGAAAATTACTTCGCAATCGAAAGACAACATGTCGCTCGTAACCTTGGAGTTCAACTACGGAACCGACATCAATACGGCAACAAACGACGTCAGGGATAAACTTGATATGGTGAAATCCCGTCTTCCAAGTGAAGTCAGCAACCCGATTATCTTCCGGTTCAGTATGGATATGATTCCTGTTGTGATCTATTCGGCAACAGCGAAAGAAAGCGTCAACTCCCTGTATAAAATTCTGGATGAAAAAATTGCCAACCCCCTGAACCGCGTAAATGGCGTGGGTACAGTATCTATTGCCGGCGCTCCTCAACGTCAGATTCAGGTGAACGTATCCCCTGCAAAACTGGAAGCCTACAACCTTACGGTAGAGCAAATCGCCAATATCATCCAGATGGAAAACCTGAACGTTCCGGCAGGCAGCTTTGATATCGGAACCCAAACGTATGCGTTGCGTATCGAGAGCGAATTCAGGTCAAGCAACCAGTTGCTGGACATTGTAGTAGGAAACCGCGCAGGAAGGAGTATCTTTCTCAGAGATGTAGCAACCGTCAACGATACCATTCAATCACGCATTCAGGAAACATTTACCAACGGCGTGAAAGGGGCTACGATTGTGGTTCAAAAACAATCGGGCGCGAATACGGTATCCATAGCGAAAGCCGTCAACGAAAAGATGCCTGAATTGAAAAAGACACTCCCTCCCGACATCGAGTTGTCGCTGATTATGGATACTTCGACATTCATCCAGAATTCCATCAGCAACCTGACCGAAACTATTTTGCTGGCGTTCTTTTTTGTGACGATAGTTGTCGTATTCTTCCTCGGAAGATGGCGTGCAACATTTATTGTTATCATTGCCATTCCGATCTCGCTCATTGTCTCCTTTATCTATTTGATGGCGACCGGCGGAACGCTGAATATCATCTCACTCTCATCCATTGCAATCGCAGTCGCCATGGTGGTGGATGACGCCATTGTGGTGCTCGAAAATGTTACCACCCACATCGAAAAGGGAAGTATGCCGAAAGAAGCAGCGGTTTACGGCACCAACGAGGTAGGAATAGCCATTGTAGCATCCACATTGACTATTCTTGCCGTATTTTTTCCTTTGACCATGGTGACGGGCTTGGCTGGCGTAATGTTCGGACAGTTGGGATGGATGGTGACCATCATGGTTGCTACTTCGCTCATTGTAGCATTGTCGCTGACCCCGATGCTTTGTTCCCAGATGTTGCGCCAGACAAATACGCAAGGAAAGCTGTTCGACAAATTATATGCTCCTATCAAAAGATCACTGGATAAATTAGATACATTTTATGCCAATATAGTAGACCTGGCGGTAAGAAACCGCTGGAAAACGTTGGGATTAAGCTTTGCACTCTTTTTCGTCATTCTGATTCCATCCATGTTTTTCCTTAAATTCGACTTTATGCCGGCATCCGACAACAGTATGATTGTTGCCGAAATTCATCTTCCTACAGGCACCCGGATGGAAGTCGCACGCTCCACCGCCATGCGAATCGACAGCATCCTGAAAGAAAATTATCCTGAAATCAGGGTACGGTCGTTCTCCGTTGGTCAGGCAGATGAAAGCAACACATGGGCTGCCATGCAGGCAAATGCCTCCAACCTGATCAGCTTTCGCCTCCGCTGTGTGGATTTGGACAAGCGCGAACGCTCTATTTATGAGATTGCCGACGCATTCCGTAAAGATTTGAGCAAGATGCCTGAACTGTATAAGTTCAAAGTAACTCCGGGCGGAGGAGGAGGAATGATGGGAACAGGCGCAAGTACGGTGGATGTTGAAATCTATGGTCACGATTTGGCTACTACCGACCGCATTGCCGCCGAACTAAGGCTTCGGCTGCAACATGTTGAAGGATTGCGCGACCTTATCATCAGCCGTCAAGATTACCGTACGGAATTCCAGGTTGTATTCGATCGCGAAAAGTTGGCGGAAAATGGTCTAAACTCCGCCACAGCCGCCACTTTCGTCCGCAACCGAATAGCAGGGCTGGTTACCTCCAAATACCGCGAAGACGGCGACGAGTATAATATTATCGTACAATTTGACGAAAGATACCGCCAGTCGCTCGAAGATATTAAAAACATCACCGTGTACAATAGCTTGGGAAGACCTGTAAAAATCATGGAATTAGGAAAGCTGGTAGAAACTACATCGCTTCCTCAAATTGACAGGCAGAACCGCCAGCGCATCATTAAAGTACAAGGCTCGCTTTTCAACAGAGCGTTGAGCGAAGTGGTAGCCGACATCAACACGAATATTTCCGAAATGCAGCGGGAAGGGCTGATTCCGCCCGAAATCGGCATCAAAATCGGAGGAACGTATGAAGACCAGCAAGACACAAACGCCGACCTCGTATTGTTGATGTTGCTTTGCGTGTTATTGGTTTACATTGTAATGGCAGCGCAATTCGAATCGCTGACCTATCCGTTTATCATTGTATTGTCGTTGCTTTTCGGATTATCGGGCGTATTGCTTGCCTTGATGATCACCGGCAAGCCAATGAGTTTAATGGCGATGATCGGACTGGTGATGTTGATTGGTATTGTGGTGAAAAACGGTATTGTATTGATTGACTATATCAACTTGAACCGTGAACGGGGTATGTCGATCGACAAAGCGGTTGTTTCCGGAGGAAAAACAAGGCTACGTCCTATTTTGATGACCTCCGTCACTACCGTGCTTGGTATGCTTCCGTTGGCGGTTCCGCGCGGCGCCGGTTCGGAAATGTGGCAACCAATGGGTATCGCTATCGTGGGAGGTATGGCGCTTTCTACGATACTAACCCTTATTTACGTACCTTCGCTGTATTCTATATTCGGCGCTTATGGAGTGAAGAGAAAGAGAAAGAAATTTAGAAAAATGTATAGAAAATATTAATCTGTTGAAAATTGAAAGTTGAAAGTTGAAAATTTTACTCAACTTTCAACTTTCAACTTTCAACTTTCAACTAAAAAAAAATGAAAGCAATATTCATCCCATACAATGAAGCATATAAAGATCGTCTGATAGAAATATTAGACAAGTTAAACATCAGAGGCTTCACCAACTGGGACGGCGTACAGGGACGCGGCACCAAAAAGGGAGAACCTCATTACGGCACTCATGCCTGGCCTACCATGAATTCGGCAATCTTCACTGTGATTGAAGATGAAAAAGTAGACAGATTGCTGGAAATCCTGCACGAGCTTGACATGCAGGCAGAGGCGCAAGGGCTGCACGCTTATGTGTTGAATGTGGAGCAGATGATTTGATTGGGGTTGTTTCAAAATACTGTCATCCATCTACTTACGCGATATCTCCGAGCTGGCGCAGGAAATCTCATCCAAAAGTCCAAGCGTTGGACCGATATGTCCAACGCTTGGACTAAAGTTTTGAAATGAATTATCCGCATATTATCTTTGGGTTGTAAAAACATATAATAGACAAAAATAATTATGAGTACAAATATAGAAGATGATATACTTATTGCAACGCCTTTTGATACGGATACTGTTAAGGCGGAATTGAGAATTAACACAAAAGGAAGCAAGGTCTACGATAACAGAATACCCATTTCGAATGACCTTGAAACAATTATTCAAAACAATGTAGCAAGGTTATCTAACATAAAATTTGCTCGTGGTTCAGAACATATGGAAGAAAGCTTTAAAGAACTTGGATTTATAACGGCTCATATTGATAACGGCTTTTATTTTTACCCAGACCTTGGGGGACAAAAAGATATATTTACACCATCTTGGTTTCTAACTCATGTATTGTCAAATGCACAACGACTCGATATTGATTGTTCATTATATGTATCATTAATTGCAACTGCATCTATTCGAGACTATATTGGAGAAGAAAAATTTAATAATTATTTTAGACACACAATGGAGGAAGGAGTAAAAATGTATGAGGAAGAAGACCTATATATGGGTGCGAAATTCCCTGGTTGGAAAGGATGTGTCTCTACCTCCTTTAAGAGTACGAATGAAAGCCAAGCTGAAGCAAGAGACTTGTTAAGCAGAGTAGGAGTGGGAACAGTCATTACATTAACAGCAAAAAATCCGGAACGACTTCGAAACCCGGGTGATTCGACAAACGAAAATATTATAAAAATTAGTAATACTGACTATGCAGCCTTGGGTCTTGGTAAAAACAAGGTATTCACTTTTGATAGGATTGTTGAGATTTTAAATGACAGTGGAACGGAGTATTATGTAAGTTCAATTAATGAAATAAATTATGATTCATACAGAGAGTAACAAATTAGCTAAAATGCTTTTCCTGAGCTTTTTTTCTATATTTATTATGAATATATATGCTCAAGAAATCAAACCGGAAGATATTGATAACATAGTGGCATTATCGAATAAAATTAGAGCTTGTGAAATCTCGGAACATGAGGTCATGGATAGCCTTTTCCCGGAAAAACCTCATGTTTTATTCCAAAAAGAAGGTCTGAATAACATTGCCTTGTCTTTCTTTACGATGGTATATGTAGAAGGAATTCAACCTAATCTACGATCTTATCGCAGATGTTTTTTTGTACAAAGAAAAAATATATGTAGAGGAGATTTAGTGTGCAGATATATAGTTTCGGAAGATAACCTTCTGAAACATTTCGCGATACTGTTAAAGATTGAACACGAACTTATAATAGAAGCTCTTATTAAAGACGAATCAGTATCAGTATTGTTTGGAAATAACGAAAACGCATTTAAAATTGAAACAATTAGCCTTACAAAGAATGAGGAAATATTAAAATCCCTGCTTGACTCTGTTATGCTTTCTGATCCCCATATTCGTTTTCGTTATGAAATAGAATTTATTTATACTATTTTAACCTCACATATTCAGACAGAAAATGATTATTCCGCGCTTGATAATTTGACAAACAAAATAGTGATTAACTCTCAAAATATTCCAAATTCAATATTATATTCAGTAATTTTTAAACTAAAAACGAATTATAAAGATACATCTCAACTTGATTCTTTCCTTAAAAGAATTAAATGTGATGAAAGCAAAAGGATATTGTTAGAAAACTATATCAACGAACTTAATTCTTTTTACAATCCCGATAATAAATATTTGTTTCGCGAAAGATTTGCTTATAATCCTGTTAGACATATTATTAAAGAGATATCTTTATATAAAGACCCTAATATGATAAAACTATTGGAAAAATATTCATTATCAGAAAAAGCCGAGAGGAAAATTCAATTGCAACTGCCTCCGGGTGATGGTTTTTACAGATAAAGTTCCCTGATCCAACAGACCCCAGGAACCCTAATAAGGAGATGCTTGAGTTAATCAATGATTTATCAAGATAGAAATAAAATGAAAAATTTAAAAGAAAAAAATAGCCCCTGAAACTTTTTCTTAACCAAGATTTGCTTTTTTTGTGTCATTTGTGTATTTTTGAGAAATCACATTATATAAAATAATTATGAAAAACCCATTATTAAACCGAAGAAGTATTTCATATAGTATCTTCTCGGTATTGATAGGATGGAGCGCCCAGGCACAAACCTGCAACACCATTGCAGGAGGTTCCTATTTTGAGGCGCTTTACGATGATGGGCGGGATTTTCGGGACCTCAGCGCAACCAAAAAAATAGAACCTTCGTGCTGGATAATGACAACTCCGTTGCCTTACGCACAGAATAATACCGATTTCGGAACGAAAAAAGTTTATGGGGTAGTCGACAATCCATACAATGTAAATAGCGCTTTTCGGAATATTGATGATCCGATGATGCTTATAAGCGGAGCAGGGGCAGAACAAAGCTTGTTTTCTTATCAACTGTCGGGCTTGACGCCGAGTACTGAAGAGCAACAATATTCTATTGTGATAGAGGGATATTTTCTAAATGACGCATCTTCGCCTTGCTTTTCTACATTTCAGGAAACTCCTCCTAACTTTAATTTCAAGGTGACCTATAGTGATCATTCGAGTACAAGCCGGACCTGGACGCCCTGGATTGGCGATTCACCACAATGGGAAGAGAAGTTTACCTATTCTATAACAAGGACATTAGCGGCTGGGGAAACAGAATTAAATTTTGGAATAGGAACAGGAGATCGGTGGGGTGAGTGTTTAGTATTAGGTATTTCAAAAATAGAAATTTTTTATCTTTTCGAAGAAATTCCATATTATGTAAAATCGAATGCCGCAGGGAATGAAGTTTGTAAAGGCGAGCAAGTACGGTTTACATTAGGCAATGAATACGATGCTACTACCTATCAATGGGAGAAATCGTCGAATAACGAGACATGGACACCTGTCGGAGGAAATGTAAAAGCTATTCTGGATGAAATCAATGCAACTACCTGGTATCGTTGTTTGATTGACGGTGTGGCATCGGAAGCATTGAAAATAACCGTCGTCAACTGCTGTGAAGTGAGACCGGGCGTAGCCTCTTCCCGCAAGGTGATTTATCACAATAATTTCGGCACGTTTTCGAGCTCAACTAACTATACGGATGCTTTTGGGAACAGTGTACCCGCAAGATACTGGCATGCCTGTGTGCCTGATATGATACCGGGACACGTTTGTGCCAATGCTCCATCCCCATGGCCTGGTCCAGGTTGTTATACAATCGCCGCCGCCGGACGCAGAATAGTTCCGTGGCAGACTGGAGTAATGTACGGAGACGCATCGGACGATCCGAATGGAGGAGCTCTTTTTATAGATATAAACTTCGGTCATTCGCCGGACAATCCGCCTTACTATGGCGAAATATACAAGCAACAGATAGATAATATTTGTCCGAATGTTAATCTCTATTTTGAGGTTTCTATAGCCAACGTTCCTATGCGACCAGTCGCTCCAAGCGCTTCCGGGGATAATTCGCCGAATGTCACGATAAGTATATTGACAACCGATGGTATCATATTAGGTGAAAAAAGATCCAATCTTAATTACACTATACTCGGCTGGTTAAAGGTTACAATACCTCCTTTTGTAACGAGCGAAACTTCGGTCATTTTAAAAATAGTCAGCAATAATACTCACGGTTGGGATGATGGCGTTGATTTGCTGATGGATGATATCATCTTCCGTGTCTGTTCACCGCCCACTGTAGAGCTTTATTCCAATCTCTCCACTTTGACGCAAGATACGGTAATATGCGATCACAGTGAAAGCAATATCACGCTTGCTACACAAGTAAGCCAGTTGATGAGTGACTATTACAACAATAAACTACGCTTTTTATATCAGGCAAGTATAAATAATGATAAAGCATGGAAAAATATTTCGGAAATCATATCGGAATCATCCTATACTCATTCATTTAATAACTATGAACCAGGAACATACATCTATTTCCGTATACTTGTAGCATCGGAAAACGAATTGAATAAATTTATAGACAATCCGAAGGCAGAAGACAACACGAATTGCAAAACGGTTTCCATTTCCGATCCGATTAAGATTTACGTTGATGACCTGTGGAACGGCAGGATAACAGCAAACACGCCAATATGCAAAGACGAAATCGTCACAATAAATGCCGGTTATAATGCCAATACATATATATGGACATCGCCGGCTTTTGACGATGAAAAAGAGATAGCCCTGATTATCGAATCACCGGCAGAAACCACTACCTATAATTTGCATGTCAGCAGGGGAGAATGTGAAGCGACAGATTCTGTCACCATACAGGTAAACACCAGACCGGTTATTCTGTCGATAGACTCCTTAGGAGTACGCGACAAGGAAATAATACCTGATCCGGAACAAGGAACGCCGCCGTTCAAATATGGAGTTGATGAAGAACCGGCAGACGATAATCCGGCAAAATACGGTCTTCTTCTCACCAAACATTCTTTCTATATCATCGACGCTTTAGGCTGCCGTTCAGACACCTATACGACGGAAGCTCCGAAATTACGCCCTCCGGCTTTTTTCACGCCAAACGGAGACGGTTTCAACGATACATGGGAAGTGCCGGGTATGCGCGATCTGTTTCCGGATGCAGTTGTATCTATCTACAACCGTTTCGGCAAACTACTTATCAGATACAAAGGCACCGATATCGGTTGGGACGGCACCTATATGGGCAGAAAGATGCCGGCTACCGACTATTGGTATCGGATTGACGTTAACGTTAAGGAGATTGAAGAACCATACATCGGGCATCTTACGCTATTAAGAAGGTAATCACCGGCTGTCGCAGGTTTGTGACCATAAGTGTTCGAAACCTTAATTTACACCATTTTTTTTGAACAGTGTCTATTCAAGATATAATACCTGTTTACGATTTTTCCCATTCCTTTTGTAGCTTACGTGAATCCAACTGTAATCCGCCTCATCTATCAGTTGGTCATACACTCCATGCTGTATAATCAACTTAAAAAGTTTTTTATTCTCTTCCTTGCTTCCTGCTGTGATATCGGCGGCTTCCCCTTTCTGGTGTTGACTGTCGGCAGCCCCCCTTATCACCCTATTCAGTTCAGGAGAGCGATAGCCGCTGTTTACCCTGACAGGCTTTCCATAATTCTCTCGCAAAACATCCAGCACATGAATAATCAGGGCTTCTAAGTTTTCTCTTGCTTCCTCAGGAGGAGTATTATCTATATTTAATGATTTCGCCGTATTACTGTTACACATTTCTTCTATTGAAAAATACTTCATAATATTTCTATTTTTTTTAGTTCTTTGTTGTTTCTAACTCTTTAATTATTTCTATTTGCAATTACTGATAACAAAAAGAGAGAAGATACTCCCTCTGTTTTTCATACGGTAACTCAGGATATACCTCCAACAATAATTTGGTAAAAAAACGACTGCTTAAAAATAACGGTCCGTCATCCGTACCTATTTCCTGTGGCAAGTTATTCATCAGATGAGCCAGCCCGAATATTTTTACATACAAGCAATTGATTAACTCCTGTGATCTCTTCTCTCTTTTCAGTTCTTTTGCCAGTTTGTTGATCTCTCTCGCTACGATGAATAGTGATTTTATCCGAAATTCGATATTACCCGAGCGTATCAGCGAGCCTTCACGTTGCCGGTAATAATAATAATTAAAATCAATCATGGTAACGCGGACGGCGCTCAACATGGCTTGTATGCACCACAATTCATCTTCGTGAATGATCATCCCTTTTTTGAAAAATATGTTATTCCGAATGATCAAATCCCGTTTTATAAAGAAAAGATAGACCAATGGCGGAAAAGCGTTCTCGAATTCCATTAGCCTGATATAACACTCTTCGCCCGGTACGCCGACTTGGCTGTTCAATTCCTTATTCCGTTCGAAAACGACCAATTGACATCCATCTTCCGGATAGCACCACAGTGCGTTGCCCAGCAACAGGTCGCTTTCCGTTTCACAGGCTTTATTGTAAAGCGTTTCCACGCTGTTCAACATGATCGAATCGTCGCTGTCAACAAACAGGATATATTCACCCTTAGCAGCGTGAATCCCTGTGTTTCTTGCCACCGAAACTCCACCGTTTGGTTGAGTAATAACTTTTATCCTGCCGTCTTTTTCAGCAAATGTTTTCATGATTTCGAGCGAACGGTCAGTAGATCCATCGTCAACCAGTATGATCTCCAATTCCCTGAAAGTCTGGTTTACAACCGATTGAAGGCACTCTGAAAGGTAAGCCTCTACATTGTAAACCGGTATGATAATTGATACTGTTGGAACCATAATCGTATTTTTTATTTATGGGAAGCCGGTAACTTTTTATAAACCTTCGGATTGGCAAAGAGATAATTCTGTAAACACTCTCGTTGTTTAGCATAAGGTAACTCCGGATATATCTGTTCTAACAATGCTGAGAAATAATCGCAATGACCAAATTTCGGGTCATCGGTACGTTGCAATTTTATTATATAGTAAAGCAGTTTAAATATCCGAACATAGAGACTCTCCACTACTGCTTTTTTATTTTCTTTTTCGAATTGAGTTGCCAAGAGGTTCAATTCCTTTATGACGACAAAAAGCGAATCTACCCGGAAGTTAATCCTGGAAATATTATTCATCTGCGAACCAGCATGCTGCCTGTAATAATAGTAATTAAAGTCGAGCAGGGAGACACAATTGGCGCTCAACATCGCCTGAACGCACCATAACTCATCTTCATGAGTAATTCCTTCTTTCTGAAATAGCCTTTTTTGAATAATCAACTCGCGTTTAATGAAAAAAAGACATACTGACGGAGGAAATGCGTTCTTTCCTTTCGTCAATATAATATAGCAATCTTCGCCGGAAATACCAGTTGTCTCATTTAGAAAATCATCGCGCTCGAAAACGACCTTTTGAGAACCATCCGGATAACAAAACAGGATATTACCCAATACCAAATCGCTATTGGACTTAACAGCTGTGCTATAGAGTACTTCCACCGCATCAAGCGCTATCGTATCATCGCTGTCGACAAAAAGAAGGTATTCGCCTGTTGCTATTCCAATCCCTTGATTTCTCGCCACAGACGCCCCTTTATTGGGTTGAGTTAACCATTTTATTCGCTGGTCTTTACCGGCAAACCGCTCTATTATTTCCAGTGACCGATCGGTAGAACCATCGTCGATGAGAAGGATTTCTATTTCTTGAAGCGTCTGGTTCACAATGGAAAAGAGACACTCCTCCAGATAACGTTCTGCATTATAAACGGGAATAACAATTGATACCTTTTTCTCCATAACAGATGTAATTAAACCAATTTCCACCATGCCGGCAACGTCATATCCTCCAATGACATAGAAGCCAATCCTTTAAACACCAAATCAGACGAACTTGCGGCAAGGGTTTCCAATGCCGACTGAATTTTCTGTTTATCATCCATTATCTCTGCTTCCCGCAAATCTTGCATAACGTAATACTCATGACAGTTACTGCGTAGTATTTTTCCGGATTCAAATTTCCGGATAGCCTGTTCCAATGACTCTTTTTGAGGGATGGGAATATTCATTTTTTCCAATTTGAGGAAGAAAATTTTCACGTCGCGCAGTATCTCCGAAGGGAATAAAAACAACATTTCCACCGGATGTTCGGGATACCCTTTCACCCTTAAACCGCTGTAAATATGTCTGAAGGTTATATCCAACGCCTCTTGGTTATTCGCCTTATTGAGGAAAAAATCGCAAATTCCGGTAATTCCTGTACAGAATCTGAAATCCATGCCGGCATCCTCTCTTAAACGGCTCATTAGCGCATCTTCAGCATATCCTGCAAAGTTGTCCGTTTCCACCTCCAAAAAATTTTCACTTACCAACAGGTCAACTGTCTTGGCTATATCAGCAAAGTCGGAGGAAAAATGATAAGACATAAAAAAGGGTGCATTAGCCATAGCCATTTCTAAAGCATTATTTGCGAATATCATATACCGCTCATCTCCTGTAAAGCGGACATAATAGGAAAAAAACAGAGAAAGACCCGTTAAACCGCCTTCTTTTAATCCTAAACTGAGAGGATTCGCGGCAAGGGTTTCTAATTCTTTAGCAATGTCTAAAATCGTATTTTTCATGTACTTTCAATTATTTTTAATTATCTTTAATATAAAACCATACTTGCATTCGAATAATAAAAGTTGAATCCGTACTTGGCGCCGGATAGCCTTTTTTTTATCTTGTTCTAAAACATAATCTCTTCTTCTTTTACAAGATTCTTTTCACTGACAAGCTGTTTGAAAAACCAACAATCTTTACATGGAGAATCTTCGCATATTTTGCCCCCCATCAGCATTTCCTTTGTCTCTTTTACAACCTTTGAGTTTAAACTTTTTTCAAGTCCGAGTTCAAAAACATTCAATCCGAAACTTCTATGTACATTGGTACAACAGCCAAATAGTCGACCGTCGTAATTAATTTGCGGCATATTCCACAAGTCAAGACAATGAAGCACCCTCCTATTTGACCAAGTATTACGTATGTCTACGTGTTCATAACAAAGACCTGTTTCTCTTTCGACCATCGGTAGATCATCAGGAATAAAACCACTACACCCATCTTTAGTAAATATAATTTTGCAGTTCAGATCGTTCGCCATTTCTTTGGCTTTTTTTATTTCCGACTCACTCTGATTGCTTTCAAAGATTATATACTGCCAAATCATAAAAGGTCTGTCAGTGTTATATTTTTTCTTAAATTCATTTATTTTTTTTATATTATTGATTACTATGTCAAAGTTTCCATTTCTTCTATACCATGAATATGTTTCTTGAGAAGCTCCATCTAATGAAACACTGACGTGGGAAAATTCGCATTTTACCAAAGCTTCCAATACTTCGTCGGATACGGTATTTAAATTAACACCATTCCCTGCTGACAACACAACACCCTTTGAATGAGCGTGTTGAATAATTTCATACAAGTCGGGATTTAAAAATATCTCTCCGGCACCAGAAAGCTCTATTCTTTTAACAAATGGATTCATTTCCAAAAACTTTACAAAATCCATGAACTTTAAATATCCGGGACCTCTGTCGGCATAATTTTGTTTTCTCATCCAACATTCCCTACAATCCAATTGACATAAAGACGATGCTTCCAATTTCACACCGTCAGGTAATAACTTGAACATAATAATATTTGTTTTAATACAGTGTACATCTAAATAATCACAATAGGGAGAGAGTGTGTTAAAAGTTTTTTGAACGCAGATAACGCGATTTATATGGATTTTCATGTTATTGATAATTAGATATTTACATTCTCTTATTATCTGTGTAAATCCGCACCATCTGCGTCATCCGCGTTCTTTTGAAACAACCCCGACGGGTCTTTGATACAATCCTCAAACAGTTCAAAGGTATATGCAGGAAAATCTATTTCCAAATTTTAGTCCAAGCCTTGGACGAATACGTCCAAGGCTTGGACTAAAAATGTGACACAGTCCAAAAATTGTGTAAATAAAAAACTACAGAAATTTCTGTAGTTTTTTATTTACACAATTTTTGGACTGTGCCTTTTAGTTTCTCTTTGAAACTTCTTCGTATTTTCGCGTTTATACCCCTAACGATTTCTTCACCGCCTCAATTTTCGCTTCCGCTTTTTGATTCGCGGCGTCATAATCAGCCAATGATTTCATTTCGCCGCGAACTTCAACATAAAACTTGATCTTCGGTTCGGTTCCCGAAGGACGAATGGAGATTTTACTGCCATCTTCGGTGAAAAATTGAAGCACATCCGAAGTTACCGGCATGATTAATTTTGACTCAGCGCCATTTTTATCCTTTGCAATCAGCGTATTATAATCTTTAATTAAAATAACAGGAGAACCGGCAATCTCTTTCGGAGGATTACTGCGGAAAGCAGCCATCATTCGTTGAATCTCATCAGCACCGGTTTTTCCTTCTTTTACAACAGAAACACCTTTTTCCTTCGAAAATCCGTATTCCAAATAAATATTTCTCAACAGATCGTACAGCGACATTCCGTTATCCTTTGCCCATGCTGCTATTTCGGCAAGCATCGTACAGGTAGAAACGGCATCCTTGTCGCGCACAAAATCTTCCGGCAAATATCCGTAACTCTCTTCTCCGCCGCCGATGTAACGCATTTCACCCTCTTTTTCGCGCATGATTGCGGCGATCCATTTGAATCCGGTAAACACATCGAAGCATTCGACGCCGTTGCGCTCTGCGATCTCCTTGATCACTTCGGTGGTAACAATCGTCTTTACGATGTATTCATTTCCTTCGATCTTACCCAGCTCTTTCCAGCGGCGTACTAAGTAATAGGTCAGCATCATGGCTGTCTGGTTTCCGTTTACAAGGATAAATTTTCCCTCGTCGTTTTTAATGGCAGCCCCTACCCTGTCGGCATCCGGATCGGAAGCCAACACCAAATCGGCATCCGCTTCGACTGCTTTTTTTACAGCCATATCTAACGCAGCCGGTTCTTCGGGATTAGGCGAAACCACCGTCGGAAAATCGCCGCTTACCACATCCTGTTCAGGCACATTGATAATGTTTTTAAATCCGAACGCTCTCATCGTAGTCGGAATAAGATGCACGCCCGTTCCATGTATCGGGGTATAGACAATCTTCATGTTTTCATTTCTTTTGATCGACTCAGGAGAAAGTGTAAGCCCTTTGATTGCCTGAATATACTTGTCGTCAATCTCTTTTCCGATAATTTCGATAAATGACTTGTTGCCTTTAAACTTAATTTCATCGACCGATTTGATTTTCAACACCTCCTTGATCACATCCTCGTCGTGCGGAGGGACTAATTGACCGCCGTCATTCCAGTAAGCTTTGTAGCCGTTATACACCTTCGGATTGTGGCTTGCAGTGAGGATGATACCGCTTTGACATCCCAATTCGCGGATAGCGAAAGAGACTTCGGGCGTCGGACGCAAATCTTCAAAAAGATATACCTTAAAATCGTTTGCCGAAAAAATATCCGCCGCTCTTTCAGCAAAAAGGCGGCTGTTATTGCGGCAATCATGTCCTATGACCACCTTTATCTGTGCCAAACTGGAAAACTGTTTTTTCAAATAATTAGCCAGTCCTTGCGTTGCAGCGCCGACCGTATAGATATTCATACGGTTTGTGCCAACGCCCATTATGCCCCGCAATCCGCCGGTTCCAAATTCCAAATCCCTGTAAAAGGCGTCTATCAGTTCCGTTTTATCGGGGTTATCCAACATGCGTTGAACTTCCTTTTTCGTATCCGCATCATAATTGCCGTTCAACCATATATTTGCTCTGGCTTCAACTTCCTTGATTAAAGCTGTATTATCCATAATCGTAGTAAAATTAATTTTTAAATATAAAGTACTTTAGAGTGTGCAAAGATAATTTTTTTCAAAAAATCTAAGGTTACAAATCGTAACTTTTCTCGTGTTTTTAGCCTCGTTAGAGGCGTAATATTGGTAGAAAATACGTTTTCCCTCTGTCCTAAGTTCCGTTAGGAACGAAATATGTTTTATATTCCGCCCCTAACGGGGCTTTTTGGGGGATTTATTCAATATTCTACCAATATTTTGTGCCTAACGGCACACGTTTTTTAACTCTTGATTTGCATTAATAGTCAAATTTCATACATTCTCTAAAACGGTCTTAACACCCGATTTTAGCCGCAATATCCATTCCCAGCGAGAAACAGGCGTTGTATTTTTCTTGTTTAAGAGCTTGCTTCTCCTCTACCGAGCCGATCACTTCCCATTTTAATCCTTCGATGACCGGAGCCATTCGCTTGATGGCAACTCCCGCCCATGTGAAGGATCCGAAAGAGGCGAAAAGACGGTTTTTTATTTGCCGCACTTCTATTTTCCGGAGAAGAGCCTCCACGCCCGGAAACAATTCATTCATATAGGTAGGACTTCCCAAAACTAACATCGAATAGTGGAAAATATCGCTTAAAATAAATGACGCATCCGTTTTGGAAACATCATGCAGAACTACGTTTTTTATGCCTCCGGCTACAACCCCTTCGGCTATGGCTTCCGCCATTTGTTCCGTATTTCCATACATCGAGCCGTAGGCGATCACCACTCCGGGCTCCGCTTCATACTTGCTCCACCGGCTGTATGAGTTTACAACCTTTTCTATATTTTCTTCCCAAACCGGACCGTGTGTTGAACAAACCCGGTTAATCTCTACGCCTTTCAGCTTTTCCAGTGCATTTTGAACCGGAACGCCATATTTTCCGACAATAAAGGCGTAATAACGGCGCATCTCGCTCCAGAATTTATCCAAATTCATCGTCCGGTCTATCACCCCGCCATCCAACGCGCCGAAACAACCGAAAGCGTCGCCCGAAAAAAGGATTTTTTCCGTCATATCATACGTCATCATGGTTTCGGGCCAATGTACCATAGGAGTTAAGGTGAAACTCAGCCTGTGTTTTCCCAGTTCCAGTATGGTTCCGTCCTGCACCTCCTCCAGATTATCCGTAATTTCGAAATAGCCCTTGATCATTTCGATCGTCTTTGCATTTCCTACAATCCGGACATCGGGATAACGCTGCCTGATAAGACGGATAGATCCGGAATGATCCGGTTCCATGTGGTTGATAATAAGGTAGTCTATTTTCCTGTTATCAGTTATTGCTTCTATTTTCTTCAGGAAAATGTCAGAAAAGCAGGAGTCTACCGTATCAATCAACGCAATTTTCTCATCCTTGATGAGATAGGAATTGTAGGAGACGCCGTAAGGCAAAGGAATTTGGTTTTCAAAAAGAGATTTCCGGCGGTCATTGACACCTACATAGTAAATGGATTCTGTGATGTGGACTGGTCTGTACATAATTAAGTTTTTCTAAATATCAAATAAAATCCCAATAGAAAGAACGGAATACTTAATAACTGTCCCATATTGAGCATCATTCCCTCTTCAAATCCAACTTGGTTTTCCTTGATAAATTCGAGAAGGAAACGTGTCAGGAAAACGCCGACCAGAAAAACGCCGAAGAGCAATCCTTCTTTTTGAGCCGCTTTTGTTTTCCAATACATATACATAAGTATGCCGAAGATAATCAGGCAATAGAGCATTTCATAAATCTGCGTGGGATGACTTGGCGGGGAAAAAATGGGATCAGCGCCGTTTTGCCATTTTGGAATGTTGGTAATAAAACGAAAAGCCCACGGCACATTTGTGGGATGTCCGTATATTTCATGGTTCATCAGATTGCCGAACCGGATACAGGCGCCACATATCGCCACCGCAATCACCACCCGGTCGAGCACCCAGAGATAGCTTTTCTTCACTACTTTTTTATGGAATATCCAAAGAGCGATCAGGATACCGAAGGCGCCTCCGTGACTGGAAAGCCCTCCTTCCCAAATAAACAGGATTTCTAACAGGTTTTGTGAGTAATAATCCCATTGGTAAAAAAAGCAATGCCCGATGCGAGCGCCGATAACAGTTCCGAAAAGCATATAGAAAAAAAGCTTCTCCATACGATCTTCCGGCAATTTTTCATTCCGGTAAATACGGCTTTCTGCCATATAACCAAGCCAAAAGCCCAACGCCCACATCAGTCCGTACCAACGCACCGTTAAAGGTCCTATATGAAAAAAATCGGGATCAACCGTCCAAGTAATGTATGATAGCATAATTATTTAGTTAAAAGTTGAGAATTGAGAGTTGAGAATTGAGAGTTAGTCCTATTTATTAACTCTCAATTCTCAACTTTCAACTCTCAACTATTCTTTTCCGTGACACTGTTTGTATTTCTTTCCGCTTCCGCATGGGCATGGCTCATTGCGTCCTATTTTCTTTTCTGCCCGAACGGGTTCGATCCTTCTTTCGGGAGGAGCTCCTGCCGGTCCACCCTCTCTGCCGGTGCGGTATTTCGAGTAGTCGCCTCTTCTTTGCGGAGCGGCTTCCCTTATATCGTCCCTTCTTTCGGCAACGGGTATTTGTCCGCGCATCAATACGGATATGGCTTTGCGATTCATCTCGTCCACCATTTTTTTGAAGAGGTTGTACGATTCGAGCTTATAGATCAGCAACGGGTCTTTCTGCTCGTAACTTGCATTTTGTACCGAACTGCGAAGTTCGTCCATTTCGCGCAAGTGTTCCTTCCAGTTATCGTCGATAGCGTGAAGCAGGATTGCCTTTTCAAAAACCTTTACAATCTCCTGTCCTTCCGATTCGTAGGCTTTCTTCAGATTGACAGGAATGTTGTACATCCTTTTTCCGTCGGTGACCGGGATAAGGATATTTTCATACTGCGCCCCCTGTTTTTCGTAAACATCCTTAATGACAGGATAAGCTACTTCGGCTATTTTATCCGTTTTTCTCTTGAACGCCTGCATAGCCGATTCAAATACTTTTTCGACCAGCGCATCTCCCTTTACCGTAGGGAATTCTTCTTCCGACACAGGAGAATCAATTGCTAATATCCGCATCAATTCTTCCTGAAAGGATTCAAAATCAGGCGCATTTTCAACAATAGATTGTACGGAGTCGTAAATCATATTCATGATATTTACTCCTATACGTTCTCCGAGCAAGGTCTGGCGACGTTTTTTATAGATCACCTCGCGCTGGGCGTTCATCACGTCGTCGTATTCCAACAGGCGTTTACGAACTCCGAAGTGATTTTCTTCTACTTTTTTCTGTGCACGCTCGATTGATTTAGAAATCATGGAGTGCTCAATTACTTCTCCTTCCTTGAATCCCAACCTGTCCATGACGCCCGCGATCCTTTCGGATCCGAAGAGACGCATCAGATCGTCTTCGAGCGAAACATAAAAGATAGACGAGCCGACGTCTCCCTGACGACCGGAGCGTCCTCTCAACTGCCTGTCTACGCGGCGCGATTCGTGCCTTTCGGTACCGATGATCGCCAATCCACCCGCTTCCTTTACCTGTGGCGAAAGCTTGATGTCGGTACCACGACCAGCCATGTTGGTAGCGATGGTTACGGTACTTTCTTTTCCTGCTTCAGCCACAATATCCGCCTCTTTTTGGTGCAATTTGGCATTCAATACATTGTGTCTTATCTTGCGCAGCGTTAACATGCGACTGATCAGCTCGGAAATTTCGACCGAAGTAGTCCCAACCAGCACCGGACGCCCGCCTCCGATCAACGAATCGATTTCGTCAATCACCGCATTGTACTTTTCCCTTTTGGTGCGGTAAACGCGGTCTTCCATATCGTTACGGGCAATAGCCCTGTTGGTAGGAATAACCACCACGTCCAGCTTGTAGATGCTCCACAGCTCTCCCGCTTCGGTCTCGGCGGTACCGGTCATACCCGCCAGTTTATGGTACATTCTGAAATAATTCTGCAACGTAATGGTTGCAAAAGTTTGCGTGGCAGCCTCTACTGTTACCCGCTCTTTCGCTTCGATTGCCTGATGTAATCCGTCGGAATAGCGGCGTCCCTCCATGATACGACCCGTTTGCTCGTCTACAATCTTTACCTTGTTGTCTACGATCACGTACTCATCGTCCTTTTCAAACAAAGTGTACGCTTTCAGCAATTGATTGATTGTATGCACGCGCTCTGACTTGATGGAGTAATTTTGCACCAAAGCGTCTTTTTTCTCCTGTTTTTCTTCTGCCGTCATGGACGATTTTTCCATTTCGGCTATCTCGCTTCCAATGTCCGGGAGGACAAAAAACTGAGGGTCTTCGGAAACTCCGGTCAACGCATCAATCCCTTTATCGGTAAGCTCAATCGTGTTATTTTTTTCATCAATGACAAAATACAACGGATCGGTTGCAATGTGCATGTTCCGGTTATTATTCTCAATATAAAATTCTTCTGTCTTTAATAAAATGGCTTTCATTCCCGGCTCGCTCAGGAACTTGATCAACGGTTTGTTCTTAGGTAATCCCTTGAATGAGCGGAATAAGGCAAGGGCGCCATCTTCCTGTTCCTTCTTGTCGGAAGATTTAATCAGCCGCTTGGCATCGGTCAAATAGTTGGTAGCCATCGTGCGTTGCAATCCGACCAATTTTTCGACACGCGGACACAACTCTTCAAACTGCTGGTCTTCGCCCTTCGGAACCGGACCTGAAATAATCAACGGCGTACGGGCGTCGTCAATCAATACGGAGTCAACCTCATCGACAATCGCGAAGTTATGCCCTCGTTGCACAAGGTCTTCGGGCTGGGTAGCCATATTATCGCGCAGGTAATCAAAGCCGAATTCGTTGTTCGTACCAAAGGTAATGTCTGCGAAGTAAGCTTTGCGGCGTCCCTCAGAGTTTGGCTGATGCTTGTCAATGCAATCGACCGTCAAGCCATGAAACTGGTACAAAGGACCCATCCATTCGGAGTCGCGTTTTGCCAGGTAATCGTTTACGGTAATCAAGTGAACGCCGTTTCCGGTAAGCGCATTCAGGAAAACAGGCAATGTCGCTACCAGCGTTTTACCCTCTCCTGTCGCCATTTCTGCAATTTTTCCTTTATGCAAAACGACGCCGCCGAATAATTGAACATCATAATGTATCATATTCCAGATCGTGTCGTTTCCTCCGGCTTTCCAGTGATTTTTATAAATAGCTTTGTCACCGTCTATCTCGACAAAATCGCGGGTAGCGGCTAAATCACCGTCCATTTCGGTAGCAGTCACCACAATCTCCTCATTAGTCGTAAAACGGCGGGCTGTATCTTTTACAATGGCGAAGATTTCAGGTAAGACTTCCTCCAATACCTCTTCGTACTTACTCAGTACTCCTTTTTCCAATTTGTCAATCTCTTCGTAAATCTGCTCTCTCTCTTCGATCTCCAAACCTTCAATCCGCGCCCTCAGATCATTAATTTGTTCTCTTTCTCCAGAAACATATTGTTGCACGCGATCCCTGATATCTTTCGACCGCGCGCGTAATTCATCATTCGATAATTTCTCAATAGACGGATAAACCGCCTGAATTTTCCGCACAAAAGGCTCTATTTCACGAATATCCCGTTGGGCTTTATTACCGAACAACTTGGATAAAAAATCATTAAGTCCCATATATTTTAATTGTATTTTCGTCTAAAAAAGTATCGCAAATGTAACTAAAATAAAGCAGTAGCCATTGGTTTTCGTGAAAAAATTATGTTACAAAAACTAAAACAGGAAAAATTGACAAAAAGGAGGAACATTTTTCATATTCTTCCTTTTTTATTTTCATTTCTGCGAAAAATTACTATCCACAGACAAAAAAAGTGAAATTTTATTTTTTATATAATCTATTTGTAATATCTTTGTGTTAATAGAACACGTATAGTAATATTTATGTAAATGACGTCGGCAAAGAATCATAATATATTATCAATCAAAAGCATCGTTGCTGCTGGGGATTTCATCATTCTCAACCTGTGTTTTATTCTGGCGTTTTTTTTATATGGAAAAGATCTCGCTCCGGAAATTGACTTGTGGACAAACGGACGAATGTTCTTTGTCCTTATCAACCTGACTTATGCGATCAGCCTTTCATACGTAGGTATTATTCTGGATAAGCGAACGGTTTTCATCGAAAACATATTAGGCAAGGTAACAAAAACCATTGTCCTGTACTTTTTAATATCATTCAGTTCGTTAATTATAGCGCAAAGTTTTACCCTTCCTTTGATATTCTGGGTGTTTTATTCCATATTACTGTTCGGAGCCATATCGTGCTGGCGTATTTTTGCGCGGTTAGTACTAAAGCAATACAGGAAAAAAGGAAGGAATTTCCAACGCATTATTATACTTGGAGCGGGAAAGGTGGCGAATGAAGTTTACCAGTCCATTGCTAACAATGCCGCATACGGATACAAGTTTATGGGTTTTTTCGACGACCGTAATCCGAAAGAGTATATTGTAAACGGAGATTTGGTCAAGGGAAAAATAGAAGACGTCCCCGAGTTTGCGAAAAATAACCATATTGACGAAATTGTCTGCGCTTTGCCTGCCGGCGACGACCGGAAAGCAATACCTATTATTAAATTTGCGGAAGAAAATCTGATTCGTTGTTATATTGTCCCTGATTTCAAACGATTTTTAACGCAGAAAATAAATCTCTCTTTCATGGAGGATATTCCGATCGTTTCACTGATAGAAGAGCCTCTGCTGAATATACACAACAAGTTTTTAAAACGCGCTTTCGATATTCTTTTTTCTTTTATTTTCCTGATAACCCTGTTTCCGGTATTATTTATTGTGCTGGGAATAGCGATTAAATTGTCTTCGCCCGGTCCTATCTTTTTCAGGCAGAAAAGAACCGGAAAAAAGAACTCCGAATTCAGTTGTTTAAAGTTCAGGACAATGAAAGTAAATGAAGATGCGGATTTGATTCAGGCAACTAAAAACGACGATCGAATTACCAAGGTCGGGGCTTTTATGCGCAAAACAAACCTGGATGAAATACCGCAATTCCTGAATGTATTGCTCGGACACATGTCGGTTGTGGGACCAAGACCCCACATGCTGAGGCATACGGAAATGTATTCCAAATTGATTGACAAATATATGGTCAGGCACTTTACCAAACCGGGAATCACCGGCTGGGCGCAGGTCATGGGCTACCGGGGCGAAACCAAAGAACTTGCAGATATGGAGGGTCGAATCAAAAAGGATATGTGGTATATTGAAAACTGGACGTTCTGGTTGGATATGAAAATTATTTATCTTACGATTCGCAATATGATCAGGGGAGAGAAAAATGCGTATTGAGCAACCCTATAACAAGTAATGTTTAAGGCTGAAAGCCTTTTAGCAATAGCGATGGGCAACGCCCATCGAAACAAGCATGGGCAATAAACCAAGCCCTGAAAGGGCGAAAGCATTTAGCATCAATTGCTTACACCCTTTCAGGGCTTAGCAGAAGAACGTCTATCTGAAATAGGGCGTTGCCCTATTCTATTGCTAAAAGGCTTTCAGCCTTAACTAAACGACATTGCCAATTAGGATATCCTAACCGTTTTTAATCTCCTTCGCCCAACTATCCTTCAAAGCAACCGTCCGGTTAAACACCAATTTTTCAGAAGTAGAATCAGGGTCTACATTAAAATAGCCGATTCGCTGGAATTGAAAATTCTGTAACGCTTTTGCATCTTTCAGAGAAGGTTCGACATAAGCGGTAATAATCTTTAATGATTCGGGGTTCAGTAATTCGGTGAAATCTTTCTCCTTTTCATCTCCCGGATTTTCTACACTGAACAAGCGGTCGTATAAGCGCACTTCGGCAGGGAGGGCGTGCTGTGTCGTTACCCAATGGATAGTGCCTTTCACCTTCCGGTTGCTTTCCGACATTCCGCTTTTGGTTTCGGGATCATATTCGGCATATACTTCTGTTACATTTCCATTTGCGTCCTTTTTGCAGCCTGTACATTTTACGATGTAAGCGCTTTTCAGGCGCACTTCCTGTCCGGGCGTCATGCGGAAATATTTTTTAGGGGCGTCTTCCATGAAGTCGTCCCGTTCGATGTAAAGCTCTTTTGAGAATGGAATTTGCCGTGTTCCCATAGAGTCGTCTTCCGGATTATTGACTGTTTCCATCATTTCAACCTGCCCTTCGGGATAGTTTGTGATGATCAGCTTAACAGGGTCGAGAACGGCGCAGACGCGAGCGGCTTTTTCATTCAAATCCTCACGGATAGAGTGTTCCAGCAAGGAAATATCTATCACGCCGTCAAATTTCGTATAGCCAATTTTACCGATGAATTTATGAATGGAAGCCGGCGTATATCCGCGACGGCGCAATCCGCAAATGGTCGGCATGCGCGGATCATCCCAGCCACAAACAAGATCCTGCTGTACTAATTGAAGCATTTTCCGCTTACTCATCACCATGTAGGTTATGTTCAAACGGTTGAATTCGATCTGCCTTGGAGCATAATCTCCTGTTGCAAATTGCTCGATAAACCAGTTGTAAAGCGGGCGATGCACTTCAAATTCCAATGTACAAAGAGAGTGCGTCACGTTTTCGAAGTAGTCGGATTGCCCGTGCGCAAAATCGTACATCGGGTAAACTTTCCAGTCATATCCTGTGCGATGATGCGGGTGTGAAGTAATAATGCGGTAGATGATCGGGTCGCGGAAGTGCATATTGGGGGATGCCATGTCTATTTTGGCGCGCAATATCATAGCGCCTTCGGTAATTTCTCCTGCGCTCATTTTTTCAAACAATTGCAAACTCTCTTCTACCGGACGGTCGCGGTAAGGACTGTTTGTACCCGGAACTGTCGGCGAACCCTTTTGCCGGGCGATTTCCTCCGGCGACTGTTCGTCTACGTAGGCTTTTCCTTCCTTGATAAAACGAACGGCTAAATCCCATAACTGCTGAAAATAGTCCGAAGCGTAATAGATGTTTTTCCACTGAAAGCCGAGCCACTGAATGTCCTCCTGGATAGAGTCCACGTATTCTACATCTTCCTTTGCGGGGTTGGTGTCATCAAACCGCAGGTTACAGATTCCTCCGTAATTCTCGGCAATGCCAAAATCCAGGCAAATTGCCTTGGCGTGTCCGATATGTAAATATCCGTTGGGTTCGGGAGGGAAACGGGTTTGAATGCGTCCGCCGTTTTTACCCTCTTTTATGTCTTCTTCGACAATAACTTCAATGAAATTCAAGCTTTTTTTTGCTTCTTCTTCCTTAATAATTTCAACCATTTCTCTACTTAATATGCTCTTTATTTTCTAAAACAGATATCCTAATGACAAACTGAATACATTGTTTTTCATTTTGAAATCTTTTACACTCGATACATTCTGCAATCCCCACGAATAACGGGCATCAAGCTGTAGTCTCCATACTTGGACTCCGCCGCCTAACCCGATTCCCCAGTCGAATTCTTTGATGTGGTCTTTGAATGCTTTGCCGTCAACATGAACGGCATAGCTGAAATACGGACCGGCTTGCACGTATGGACGAATGACCAAAAGACCAAAACTCTTAAACACATTGACCGGAACCTGGAGATAATGAATACTGTGCGGTGCATTGTCTACTTTTCCTCTGAAAGTTGTGTAGAGCAATTCGGGACGCACGCCTACTCCTATAACCGGAATTTTAATCTGCAACAAGGCGCCTGCCAGCCATCCTGTCGCCTCTGAAACATCAACTCCGGCATCTTTGAACTTGAAATTTGCATAATTAATCCCACCCTTAAGTCCAAAATCAACTTGGGCATTGATTTGGCTCACATAACAAGCCATAATCATCATTGCAAGTACTGTCTTCTTCATAAATTTTCATATTTTATTAGGTTGTATTACAAACGTATCTACAAATGTAATAAAATAATTGTTCTACTTATATGACAGAATTACAGCTTTTTAATTCTCTTTTATTTTTTCTTGCAATAGGGCAAATTCCAGTACTTCCTTAATATCTTCCACGTAATGGAACTTAACTCCTTTTACGTAGGTGTCTTTTATTTCGTCAATGTCTTTTTTATTTTCACGACATAAGATAATATCCTTTATACCGGCTCTTTTCGCTGCCAGTATTTTTTCCTTGATACCTCCTACCGGCAGGACTTTTCCGCGCAACGTCATTTCGCCGGTCATCGCAAGATTCTTTCTCACCTTGCGCTTGGTGAAAGCCGAAGCCAGAGAGGTCACCATGGTGATACCCGCCGAAGGACCGTCTTTTGGAATAGCGCCTTCGGGTACGTGTATGTGGACGCTGTACTCCTCAAATGCGTTTTCGGGAATATCCCAGTGAGAGGCGTGTGATCTCAAATATTCCAATGCCAGCACAGCCGACTCCTTCATGACGTCGCCCAGATTTCCGGTCAGCGTCAGCTTAGGGGTCTTCGCCTTGCTAAGGCTGGTCTCCACAAAGAGGATCTCCCCTCCTACTGCCGTCCATGCAAGTCCGGTAGCAAGTCCGGCATAATCATTTCCCTGGTATTTATCCTTCGAATAGCGCTCAACTCCCAGATATTCCTGCAAATATTCGGGTTTGATCACCGGATCGAATTTCTCTTTTATAGCAATTTTACGAGCTACCTTGCGCATGACCTTCGTAAGCTGCTTGGATAATTCGCGAACGCCTGATTCGCGCGTGTAAGCGTCAACAATTTTCACGATCGTTTCCTTCGGTATCTCTATCAGTCCCTGTCCAATTCCATGATTTTCCATCTCCTTCGGAATGAGGTGACGGATAGCAATTTCTACTTTTTCTTCCAAAATATAGCCGCTTACTTCGATAAGTTCCATCCGATCAAGCAGCGGCTGGGAAATGGTTGCCAGATTATTCGCCGTAGCAATAAACATTACCCTGGAGAGATCGTAGTCGATGTCTAAGAAATTGTCGTGGAAAGTATTATTTTGTTCGGGATCCAACACCTCAAGCAACGCAGATGCAGGATCGCCCTTAAAATTGCTATTTACCTTATCTATCTCATCCAAAATAAACACGGGATTGGAAGTGCCGGCTTTTTGAAGGCTGTGAATGATGCGTCCCGGCATTGCCCCGATATAGGTGCGGCGATGCCCGCGAACCTCTGCCTCATCGTGCAAACCGCCCAGTGAAATACGGACATACTTCCGCTTCAAGGCTTCCGCTACCGACTTTCCGAGCGAAGTCTTTCCCACTCCCGGAGGTCCGTACAGGCAGATAATCGGGGATTTCATGTCGTTTTTCAGCTTCAATACAGCCAGATGCTCTATGATTCTCTCCTTTACCTTTTCCAATCCGAAATGATCTCTGTCTAATAATTTTTGAGCATTTCTCAGATTAAAATTATCTTTTGAATAGGTGTTCCAAGGTAAATTGACGATTACCTCCAAATAATTTATCTGTACTCCATAATCGGGGGAATGGGTGGAAATGCGCTCCAATTTACTTAGCTCTTTTTCAAAAACAGCCTTCACTTCGGGGCTCCATTTTTTATTCGCCGCCTTTTCCTTCAGGTCTTGAACATCCTTTATCTGGGAATCTCCTCCTCCCAGTTCATCCTGAATAGCTTTGATCTGCTGGTGCAAATAGTACTCCCTCTGCTGCTGTTCGATCCCTTCCTGTGTTTTCGACTGAATCGCCAGCTTAATCTCGACCATCTGCAACTCTTTATTGAGCAGTCCGAGCAAAGAGTAACCGCGCTCCTTTATATTATTTATCTCAAGCAATGCTTGTTTGTCAACTAATTTGAAATTCAGGTTTGCAGAGATGAAATTGATAAGCGAATTGGCATTTTCAATGTTCTTCACGGCAAAAATCGCCTCTACCGGCATCGTGCCCGAACTCTTGATTATTTTTATGGTCGAATCTTTCAGCGTCTCCAACAAAGCGTTGAATTCCTTCTTCTCTTTTGAGGAGGGGGGAATATCTTCCAATATTTTTACAGAGCCATGCAAAAAAGGATCTACGGTAAAAACTTCATTTAAAAAAATACGTTTTTTCCCTTGCAGTATGGCTGAAGTCGAGCCGTCGGGCATTTCCAGTATCTTGATAACCTGCGCTACTGTCCCGGTATGACACAGATCTTCATATTTGGGATTTTCTTCGTTCGCCTCTTTTTGCGTAAATACACCAAGCAAAGTGTTCCGTTTGTAAACATCTTTTACCGCATTCAAAGACTTTTTACGCCCTAAGGATACCGGCATGATGACTCCGGGAAACAACACCATATTCCTCAACGGTAAAATCGAAATATTTTCGTTTTCACCATCCTGAAATTCAAAAGCCTCTTCGCCGTCCGTTATCAGTGGAATAAAATCCGATGATTCGTTGTCGCTTTCTGCGCTTAAAAATATCTCTTCTATCCTTGTTGTCATGTTATTTTATAAGTCAAAAATCGCGACAAAGGTACATAAAAATATTGATTACGCTTCTGTCCACTTGAATTGTTTCAAATAATCAAAATTAACTTTGCACGAGGCAAAAATATCGGCTCCCGTTTCCTGCTCTACTACAAGAGATTCTAATCCGGATGATTCAGCCATCTCAAACAACGTTGCGTATGGTACGCTGCCTTTGCCTACTTCGGTATATTCTCTGTTTTCAAGATTAAAGTCGGAAGCATGCCATAGCCGGATACGTCCGGGAAAATCGCGCAGATAATGGACGCAATCGCCTCCACCGTTAACAACGTGCCCCATGTCTAATTGGAAAGAAACCAATTCGGGATCGGTATTTTTTATAATGAAATCAAGTATTACCTCGCCCTCAATCTTGTTAAACTCTACATAATGGTTGTGGAAAGCAAATTGCATGCCGTCTTTTTTACATACAGCTCCAACTTGATTGAAATATGCAGCGATACGCTTGAGGTCATCCAACGTATTGGCTCCCGGAAAACCGGCTTGTATAGCCCATTTGCCGCCTCCTGAATTGAGGGAGGCTACGCATCTTTTCCAAAAATCCCATTCTTTAGCGTTGACGTCCTCAGGCAATATCCCCGAATTGATGTGCGCGCCTGAAACAGTCATATCCATATCCTTCACCCTATTGCTAAGTTCTTTCATTGTATATCCAAAAAACTTGTCGCCGTCGAAACCGTAAGGTTCTATCGACGAATAGCCTATAGCCGAAAGTTTCTTCAATGTTCCAACGAAATCCTTGGACAGCTCATCTTTTACGCTATATAATTGTATGCCGATACGACGATCCTTATTGAATTTGGCAATAGCCTTAGCAAACATAGATTTACCTGCTATAGTACTTACTGCCAGCAATGCCGCGCTTCTGTTTATAAATTGTCGTCTGTTCATGATGATATAATTTTAGTTCTTTTTTGTTTAATGGGTTTAAATTTTAAAGCAAAGGTAATTATTTTAGTTTGGCAATACAAATCAAACATTTGTTGTTGAGGAGCTAAAAAATGAAACGGCGAAAATTTTATTTTGAGGCTATCGAAAATTTCGATAACCTCTTTTTTCTCTTCTTTTATTGAGTTTAATTTGTTATCAAAGAGGCAGGCATAATACGATAAATCCAAACAAAATTTTCAAGCACATTACATTCTATTACAGAATAAAGAATAGCCATTTTTTTGTAATTAATTCGACGGACAGCAAAACCGAATTGGCGATAAAAAGGAGTTATTTCAATTTTATGAATATGGGCTTGCGTGCTTAATTTGCCTATTTCATCATAAATACCCTGTACGTATTTTGCCGCTGTAAGCGGAGATTTATATTCCTCTGTTATGAAATGAAACAAACTGTCGATATCTTTTTCCGCAAGTTCAGAATAAAATATATTCATAGCTTTACTAACCTGTGCATATCAACATCATAATGTACACTCAACTTATCCAACAATTTGTTGAATATTTCTTTGTGTGTACGCGCTTTTTTTACATTCATGGAATGTGTTTTTTCGTCGTTCACCTGTTTCAAAATACGAACGGGCGAATGTACCGTGGCTGCATTCATAATCAGCAAGTTTAATAATTATTCTACAAAGATATAAAAAACATTGCTACAATTTAATGTGTTTATGCGCAAAAAATAACGTAAAAAACATAAAGGCGCAAAGAAAAATTAAGACTTTGCACCTTTACGCTTTTTGTGTTTAATAAATTTTAAGAATATCCTGATTATTTCTCCAGCAAAATATCCATAATCTGAACCGCCGCCTTGGCAACCGAAGTACCCGGACCAAAGATAGCCGCTACGCCCGATTTGTACAAGAAATCATAATCCTGTGCAGGAATAACGCCACCGGCAATAACAAGAATATCTTCTCTGCCGAGCTTTTTCAACTCTTCAATTACTTGTGGAACGAGGGTTTTGTGTCCTGCTGCTAAGGATGAAACGCCTAATACGTTGACATCATTTTCTACAGCTTGTTTGGCTGCTTCGGCAGGGGTTTGGAACAATGGACCCATGTCTACGTCAAATCCGCAGTCGGCATATCCGGTGGCGACTACTTTAGCTCCGCGGTCATGTCCGTCCTGACCCATCTTGGCAATCATAATACGAGGACGACGTCCTTCTTTCTTGGCGAATTCTTCGGTAAGCTCTGTGGCTTTCTTGAAGTCCGCATCTTGTTTTGTTTCTGATGAATACACGCCTGAAATAGTTCTGATGGTTGCTTTATAACGTCCTACGATTTTTTCGCAGGCATAAGAAATTTCGCCTAATGTAGCTCTTACGCGAGCGGCTTCTACTGCCAATTCCAACAAATTGCCTTTGCCGGTTTCTACGCATTGAGTAATAGCTTCCAATGCTTTTTGAACATCGGCGTTGTTGCGTTTTGCTTTCAAATCGTTCAAACGTGCAATCTGCTGTGTACGTACTGCGGTATTGTCAATTTCCAGGATATCAATAGGATCCTCTTTTTCCAACCGGTACTTATTTACGCCGACGATGGTTTGAGCTTTCGAGTCGATGCGTGCTTGCGTGCGCGCGGCAGCTTCTTCTATACGCATCTTCGGAATACCGGTTTCAATAGCGGCTGCCATTCCTCCCAGACCTTCTACTTCCTGAATAAGCGCCCATGCTTTTTCCGCCAATTCCTTCGTTAATGATTCCACATAATAAGAGCCTGCCCAAGGGTCAACCTCTTTTGTGATATATGTCTCTTCCTGAATGTAAATCTGCGTGTTACGAGCAATACGCGCAGAAAAGTCGGTCGGTAATGCGATCGCTTCGTCCAATGCGTTGGTATGCAACGACTGTGTGTGTCCGAGAGCCGCTCCCATTGCTTCAATACAGGTACGTCCAACATTATTAAATGGGTCTTGTTCGGTCAACGACCAGCCCGAAGTTTGAGAGTGTGTACGTAGCGCCAATGATTTTGGATTTTTCGGATTGAATTGTTTAACGATTTTCGCCCACAACATACGGGCAGCACGCATCTTAGCAATTTCCATGAAATGGTTCATACCGATCGCCCAGAAGAAAGAAAGACGAGGGGCAAAAGCATCAATATCCATACCTGCATTTACTCCTGCGCGAAGGTACTCCAATCCGTCAGCCAGCGTGTAAGCCAACTCAATATCCGCTGTCGCTCCTGCTTCCTGCATGTGATAACCGGAAATTGAGATAGAGTTGAATTTCGGCATGTTTTTGGAAGTATATTCAAAAATATCGGCGATGATCTTCATCGAGAATTTCGGCGGATAAATATAGGTGTTACGCACCATAAATTCTTTCAAAATGTCGTTTTGGATGGTTCCTGCCATCTCTTCGAGTTTTGCTCCCTGCTCCAATCCGGCATTAATGTAGAAAGCCATGATCGGAAGCACTCCGCCGTTCATAGTCATGGATACGGACATTTTGCTCAATGGAATTCCGTCGAACAATACTTTCATGTCTTCCAATGAACAGATAGAAACTCCTGCTTTTCCTACGTCGCCGACAACGCGTTCGTGGTCGGCATCGTATCCTCTGTGTGTAGCAAGGTCAAAAGCGACGGAAAGTCCTTTTTGTCCTGATGCCAAGTTTCTGCGATAAAATGCGTTGGATTCTTCGGCGGTAGAAAAACCGGCGTACTGACGAATCGTCCAAGGACGCATGGTGTACATCACCGAATAAGGACCACGAAGGAAGGGCGCCACACCGGCGGCATAATTCAAATGCTCCATTCCCTGCAAGTCTTCCTCAGTGTAGACTGATTTTACTGCGATCTGCTCAGGAGTGAGCCAATCCTTTTTTACGCCGTTAGCTGTTTCCCATGCTTTTACATCGGAGCCGGCGTTCATATTTTTAATGTCTATATTTTTAAAATTTGGTCTCATGGCTTTATTCTCAATTAATTCCTAATTGTTTATTAAAAAATTGCAGTGTTTCCAACACATTCGAACGCATGCTGATGAAGTTAGTGATGCCTTTGGCTTTGAGTTCTTCCGTACATTCGGGAGCGCCGGCTACGACGAAAATTTCTTTTCCGCCTGCTATTGCATCGAATGCTTTTGGAGCAAATTCGACATATTCCTCGTCGCTGGAGCAGATAACAATCATATCGGCTTTTGCCTTACGAGCGGCTTCCACACCCTCTTCCGGCGTTCTGAAACCTAAATTGTCAATTATTTCATAACCCGCACAAGCGAAGAAATTACTTGAGAATTGAGAGCGAGCAAGACGCATCGCCAAACTTCCGATGGTCAGCATAAACACTTTCGGACGTTTGCCCGATTTTTCCGTTGCCAATCGCAACGCTTCAAACTGCACGGCGCCGCGGCTAAAATCCAACGCTGTCAATGCACCGCGATCATCGCTGTTACAACAGCAGCCACAACCTGCTTTTTCTATTTTGGATTCCGCCAATTCGCTGAAGTTAGGGAATTGATTGGTGCCAAGAAGGATTTCCTTACGTTTGGCAATATCGCTCAAGCGGGTGTTTAACGACGCTTTAATTTCGTTTTGGATGTAGCCTTCTTTCAATGCCGCGTAAAACCCGCCTTTGTCTTCTACGGTAAGGAAATACTTCCACGCTTGTTCGGCAATCGAAGCCGTAAGCGTTTCAAGATAATAAGAACCGGCGCTTGGGTCTACAATCTTATCAAAATGAGACTCTTCTTTCAATAATAGTTGTTGGTTACGGGCAATTCTTTCCGAAAATTCGTCCGGTTTTTTATATGAATTGTCAAAAGGCAGCACCGTCAATGAGTCGACGCCGGCAAGAGCGGCAGACATCGCTTCCGTCTGGCTGCGCAACAGATTAACGTGTGCATCATAAACCGTTTGGTTCCATTCGGAGGTGAAGGCATGGAGTTGCATTTTTGCGGCGCAATCGCATTCCGGCTGATAAGCGGCAACGATATCCGCCCACAACATGCGTGCGGCGCGAAATTTGGCTATCTCCATGAAATAGTTGGAGCCTACACCGAAATTAAATTTGATTTTCTTAGCAACATCATCTATCGCAACGCCCGCTTCAACGGCTTGTGATAAAAATTCGTTTCCGTAAGCCAATGCAAAACCAAGTTCCTGCGAAATATACGAACCGGCGTTGTTGAATTGGAAGGCGTTTACGCCAATCACGCGGAAATTTTCAAACTCGGAAGTCAAAGCGACTAATTCGGCTATTTCTTTTCCGATTGATCCAACTTCTTTTCCTTTTCTCAATGTCCTACTAAACGGGTCATAGTTTGCCGAACCTTGAATTTTTTCAGGACTGACGCCTGTCGATTTAAAATATTCGACCGCAGCTTTTACCAATTTCACGATTTCATTTTGACAGGAACGGAAATTGACCTCAATGGCATCAAGATGAATTCCTTTCAATAAAACGGCTAAATTTTCTTTTGAAATTTTATCGCCTGAAATGCAGAAACCAATAGAATCAACACCCTTGTTCAGGATATCCAGCGCTTTTTTATTCGCTTCATTGAGATCGGTTACTTCAATTTCCTGACGAACAAACCACTTGTTGCTGGTTTTCGTTCCTCTTACGAACGGAAATTCTCCCGGCAAGGAACCGGTTGTTTTAAGATTTTGAATGTCTTCCTGTCTGTAGAAAGGCATTACCTTGAAACCTTCGTTTGTACGCCAAACGAGTCTCTTTTCAAAGTCGGCTCCCTTAAGGTCTGCCGTTACTTTTTCCATCCACTCTTCTGTCGAAACGGGAGGAAAATCCGTGAATAATTTTTCTTTGTTATCTGCCATAATAATATATAGAAACTTATTGTTTGATATTTACTTACAAAAAGCGCAAAGTTAATTCTTTTTTATGAAAAAAGCTTTTATTTTTTGAGGGAAAATAATTGGATGCAAAAACCTTATCTTTACCTTATTTTTCCAACAAAACAACCTTATTAGCTGATAGTTATCATACAATTTAAACCTTATTACCTCATTTTGATTGTATGCTGATAGGATTTCAGAAAGATCTGATTTTTAATAAGGTAATAAGGTTTAGGGTTATTATGTTTATTTCCTGCTACTAAGGTTGTTTTGTTGGAAAAATAAGGTGAAAATAAGGTTTTGTAATCAGAAATGAATTTAAAAATACAGGTTTTCTCGCTAAATTACAATATTTTTGCCAAAATAACTTCAATTAAGAATGACGCAAAAAGAAGAGGAACTTTTTATCTATAAATTACACCGAAAATTCAGAAAAGCAATTGAATTATACGGATTAATCGAGGATAATGATAAAATCCTGATCGGGCTTTCGGGTGGGAAGGATTCGTTGGCTCTGGTCGAATTTTTAGGGGAAAGACAAAAGATATTTCGTCCTCGTTTTTCACTGGTAACGGTTCATGTGACGATGAAGAATATTCCCTATCAGTCGGATTTGGAGTATTTGAGAAAACATGCCGGGAAATATGGGATAGAATTTGTTCATGTTGAAACTTCGTTTGACATAAGTACCGACCGTCGTAAATCGCCCTGTTTTTTATGTTCGTGGTACCGAAGAAAAGTCCTTTTTGACGTTGCCAAAAAACATGAGTGCAATAAAATTGCACTGGGACATCATCAGGACGATATGTTGCAGACAATGTTGATGAACCTTACTTTTCAAGGCTCTTTCAGTACAATGCCTCCCCTATTGAAGATGGATAAATTTGATATTTCCATTATTCGTCCGATGGCATTATTGAAAGAAAGCGATCTGGCGGAACTGGAAAAAATCCGGCAATTCCCTAAGCAGAAAAAAAACTGCCCGTATGAAAAAGATACGAACCGGTCGGATATGAAAGAGATACTGAAAAGACTGGAAGAGATCAATCCCAATGCACGTCATAGCATGTGGGGAGCGCTGACAAATATTCAGGGGGATTATTTGCCTAAAGAAATTTTGTAAAAAAAACACCTAAATTATTTTGAAATTAAAAAATACTCATTAACTTTGTATTTCAAAGTTCTTTTTAAAAATGAATTATATTATGAACAAGCAATCAGAAGATATTAAAGTCATTCGGGAGATGATGGAAAAATCGTCCAAATTTCAATCAATCAACGGATTATCGCTCATTATTGCAGGGCTTTTGGCTGTGGCGGGGGCAGCGTTTGCTTACTTTTACCTACTGCGCAGCCCTTCGCTAACTGATTTTAACAGAATACAGGAAACGCTGATTTTGCTTGCCGATGCACTTGTCGTTTTGGGATTGGCTGTAAGCATCATCACGCTTTTCAGTTGGAGAAAGGCAAAGAAAAACAAACAGAGTTTGTTCAACAAAGTAACGATGCGTGCAGCCTATAATTTGATGATTCCGCTGGTGGCGGGCGGCATTTTTTCACTCGTGCTACTCTACAATGGTCATGTTGGGTATGTTGCGTCTACTACACTGATTTTCTATGGACTGGCATTGATAAATGCCTCAAAGTTCACAGTCAGCGAAATTCATTACCTTGGCATTTGCGAAGTGATTATCGGGCTTCTTGCTGTAATCTATCTCTATCACGGCATTTATTGGTGGACAATTGGTTTTGGCGTTTGTCACATTATTTTTGGCATAATTATGTATGTAAAATACGATAAAAAATAATGGAAAACATTATAGCAAACTTAAATAAAGTATTCGACAGCCGCATTCGCTTAGGCATTATGTCTATTCTGTCGGTAAACGATTCGGTTGATTTCAGCTCCATGAAAGAGTTGCTGGAACTGACCGACGGCAACCTTGCAAGTCATCTGAAAGCGTTGGAAAGTGCGGATTATATCCGGGTAACTAAACAGTTTATCGGCAGAAAGCCCAATACTAAATATCAAATTACGGAGTTGGGAAAACGCGATTTCAAGGAACATTTGGATGGGTTGGAAAAACTTATCAAGTAATTTTTTTTACAATTATACTTTGAAAATCAAAGTACTTTTAATTTAATGTATTAATATTCTAAAACAAATTTTTATGAGAAACAAAATTGAACAAAAGCAATTATTGCTGAAAATCAGATTGGTAACGCTGTTTTTTATCGCAGCGTTGGTGGTATCGGGCATTACAGCGTTTCCGCTCGAAATGGAAATGAAACTCGCAACACAATTTTTAGGTATCGACACAAATCTACCCGCAGACAGTTACAGTGGATTACAAAAGTGGATTGCATTTGTGTATCAGGGAATTAGTACAACAAACGCAGATTTTCCGTTTATCGCTTACGGCTCGGACTGGCTGGCGTTTGCTCACATCGCCATTGCAGTGGCATTTATCGGTTTGTATCGCGAGCCGGTACGTAATAAATGGCTTGTTTCGTGGGCAATGATTTGTTGCGTTGGTATAATTCCGTTGGCATTGATTTGCGGTGAAATTCGTCAAATTCCACTCTTTTGGCAATTGATTGACATTTCTTTCGGCGTTTTTGGAATGATTCCGCTTATTTGTTTGAAAAATTTAATCTCAAAATTGGAAAAAATATGAATAACTTAAATCCTTTGAAAATTGGGAAATACACTTTTTGGGTGTCATTTATTATTGGGAACATTTTTATGTTCGGGGCTATCTCTCCCTTTTTAAGGGATTATTGGAATGACTTTGCAATAGGAGGATTTTATTACTTATTTATTGCATCGGCAATAAATATCCTGATACTCATTTTCTTATCTGCCTATTGCTATTACATTAAAGAAAAAGCAGAAAATTATCTGAAAGCAATCGGATACATTTTATTGAACATTCCTGTTGCTGCCATTTATGCTTACATTGGACTTAATTACATCATATAATTTTATTTACTAACAATGAGAATATTAGTTATTAATCCGCCGCATTTATCCATTGGAAGCCGTTTGGCAAAAGAGCATTTACCGCCATTGGGCTTGTTGTCTGTCAGCGGTTCGCTGATTGATGCGGGATATGATGTGAGTTTATTGGATGCCGATTACAAAAATTTGAAAATCCCTCAAATTGTATCGTTTGTTGCGGAGCAAAAACCCGATATAGTGATGTTGGGGCATTCCGGCTCAACATCGGCACAACCTGTTATTAATGATATTACCCGGTTGCTTCGGCAAGTGCAACCCGGTATTTGCATCATCATAGGAGGTGTATTTCCTACTTTTCACTGGAAAACAATTTTGAATGAAAATCCTCAAATAGATTATATTGTCTGCGGTGAAGGTGAGAAAACAGCGCCGAATTTGGTTCATGCGCTTGAACACCATTTGCCCGTTGCCAATGTGAAAGGGATTGCTTACAGGCAAAACGGTATTCCGGTGCGAACATCCCCTGCCGAAATTATAGAAAATCTGGATGAATTCAGAGTTGCATGGGAGTTGACGAAAGAGTATCATTACACTTATTGGGGAAACCGGAAAGCTGTAGTTGTTCAATTTTCAAGAGGTTGTCCGCACCTCTGCACGTATTGCGGGCAAAATTTGTTTTGGCAAAAATACCGTCATCGAAATCCGCAGGCTTTTGCTGATGAAATAGAAATGTTGCATAAAACCTACGGTGTTGAAGTGATTAACTTTGCCGACGAAAATCCTGCTTCAAACGCAACGGCATGGTGCGAATTTTTGGAAGCTTTGATTGCAAAGAACTTGCCGCTGATTTTAGTTGGCTCAATTCGTGCAGACAGTATTGTCAGAGATGCCGACATATTGCATCTTTATAAAAAAGCAGGATTTGAACGGTTTTTGTTGGGGATTGAAAATTACGATGAATCGACATTGAAGAAAATCAAGAAAGCGGGAACAATTGCCAGCGACAAACAAGCCATTCAACTGTTGCGAAGACATAATATTTTGTCAATGGCGACGTATGTAGTTGGTTTTGGTGAAGAACGCATCAGGGATTTTTACCACAGTCTGAAACAGCTTTTGTCTTATGACCCCGACCAGATTCAGTTAATATACGTTACGCCGCACCACTGGACACCTTATTTTCAAGAGGTTAAATATAAGGAAATTATATTGACCGATCAGCGAAAATGGGATTACAAGCATCAGGTAATAGCGATGCGATATATGAGTCCGAAGCTTGTTATTTTGTGCGTAAAACTCATTGAAGTAATGATGCAAACACGCTCCAAAGCGTTGAAACGGCTGTTCTTTCATAAAGAAAAGCGTTTGCGAAGCGCTATGCGTTGGTACACAAATATCGGACGACGGGTTTGGTTTTGGGAATTATATCAGTTTTTCTTTGTAACAAAATTGACAAAGGAGAAAATTACATTGGGGGAATTTTTTGGGGAATAGACATGAAAACAAAAAGGCACGAAAGTACGAAAAATCTCTTCGCGCTTTCGTGCCTTCGTGCTTTTTTCCTATTTCAACGACGGCGATAACGCCGCAATAGCTGCTCCGATAAGGTTGGCGTTGTCTTCCTTATTCAGTTCCACATGTACATCGCCGTGTCCAAACTCGCGCAACAAGTTGTGCAATTCGTCAATTACTATTTTCGAATAGTCTTTGCCTTTCCGGTTTTTGCTCCAGAACAGGCTGCCTTCGGAGGTGAGTAATACATTTTTAGTAGCCGGCTCGTGCGACAACAGCACAAGTATTAAGCCGGCGACCGAGGCGGCGACCAATTGCGCCGACCGTTCGTAAATCCACCACGCAGTGCGTATGTATTCTTCTTTGCACATTGCCGGATAGCTCAACATGGTGGTGAGCGTTTGGGCGTCGAATCCTTCTTCGAACTCGTCTAACGGATAAACCGATTTAAAGACTTCACCCAGATACATACCCGAAACGGCTTTTTCGAACCGGGCTTCTCCCTTGTCGTCGGAATTGGCATCCACCATTTCGTCGTATATAGTAAGGTGTTTCGGGTGAAAATTACCCGATTCCAGATTTACAGGAATGTATTTTTTTTCTTTCCGCAATGCTTCATCCAGTTTTTCGATTTTGTCCGACCGTATGAGCGCCGCCATATTTTTGCCGGTACCGACAATCAGTCCGATATACGCTGTTGTATTTGGTTCATAACCGGGTTTAGCAAGTCCCGAAAAGAGGCTCGCTACCGTGTCGTTAATAACCTTTATGCCAGTGAATTTTTGTTGCTTTTTTTCATTGAAATATTTGAGCAGCGGTTCACCCACCGATTTTCCCAGCATTTCTTCTATTTTTACGCCTTTTGACCAGCTCAACAGTTTGGCGTCGCCGTTTTGCAACGACTCCGCTGCATACGAGAAGCAATATCCGACAGGTATATCTTTCTTTTCAAGTTTAATTTCATCAATCGGATCGGTCAACGCTTTAAACAATTGTTCTTGCTTATAGCTATCTTCCTTCATTTCCGACATATCCCGCTTCCAGCCGTTATCAGGGTAAATTGTAGATTTTCCGTCTACAAAATCTACCCGCGCTATGCGGTAATTTGTACCTCCCAAATCAAGGACTACGGCTTGCCCGTTTACGTCGGTCTTTTGGGGCGAAATGTAGGTAGGCAGACATAAAATCTCTTCTCCGTCCTTCTTCAATCCCGCTTCAATCTTCGCCTTCAAATCCAGCGCAATCTCTTTTAGTTTTTTCGTCTCCATGTGTATTTGTTTATATATAAAAATTTCTATTTTTAAAACTTCACTATTTCCAACGTGCCTTTTTCTACCTGTCCGCTTTTCTTGAAGAGACGGTAGAAGTAAGTGCCCGGATCGGCAAGAGCGCCGCGATAAGTACCATCCCATCCGTCGTTGCCTTCAAACACTTTTTGCATATAACGGTTGTATATCTCAACGCTATATCCCCTCATGAAACAGCAGTTCCTGCCGTTTGGATCGTACGGATTGATAACGTTCGGTACAGACTCGGTGACATCTACAAATATTTCCGACGAAGCAGGACAGTTCAAATCCGTTCTGGTATCTACGCGGAACAGTTGTCTGCCGGCAGCAGGTTCCAGTGTGATATAGTTTTCACCTGTTGTCTTATATGCTCCGTTGTTGATGAACCATTCGTAGTTGCCATGGTCAGGTCCTGTTGCATTGACGGTTATCGTAAGCCTGTTGCCCAGTTCGATGCTTGCCGGCGCATCGAGCGTCAGGATAAGCGGAGTTTCTACATAAACGGTAGCTGTGGTCGTATTTTTACAGCCTGTTGCCGTTACGATACCTTCTACCGTATAGGTTGTTGTAGTGGTTGGAGAGGCAATTACGCTTGCTCCGGTCGTAGCATTCAAGTCTGTTGCCGGCGTCCATGTGTAGGTATCTGCACCGCTTGCCGTTAAGGTTGCCTTGTCGCCGAGACATATCTCGGAATCGTTGACACTAACATCCGGTAGAGATTGTTCCGACGTAATCGTGATACTTGCTGTACCGGTACATCCATTAGCCGCTTTAGCGGTTACGGTATAGTTGCCAACTGTGGCAACGGTAATACCGGCGCCGCTGTGCCCATTGTCCCAAACGTAAGTGTCGCCGCCTGTTGCTGTCAGCGCGATGCTTGGCGCAGCACAGGTCAGTACGGTAGTACTGCTGGTGATATTGACGATAGGTGCAGTTATGTTTGAAGTAATCGTGATGTTTCCGGTGTTGGTACAACCGTTTGCCGCTGTGACGGTGACGGTATAGGCGCCATGTTCGGTAATGCTAGCCAAAGCGCCGGTAGCGCCGTGGCTCCAAGTATAAGTTTCGCCGCCGGCGGCTGTCAAACTGATACTTGTCGTGGTACATGTCAACTCGGTTACCATTCTGTTGATGACTACTGTCGGTTTAGTTTTGTCTTCTGTAATCGCAATGCTTTGGGTAGCAGTACAACCATTTGTAGCTGTAACAGTGACGGTATAGGTACCGGCTGACGTAACGTTAATCGTAGCGCCGGTAGCGCCGGTACTCCATGCATAATCGACACCGCCGGTAGCGGTCAGGCTGATACTTGGCGTGGTACAAGTCAACACGGTAGTTGGCGGATTGTTGATGCCGGCTACCGGATTGGTTTTGTCTGCCGTAATCTCAATACTTTCGGTATCAATACAACCATTAGCTGCTGTAACAGTGACGGTATAAGTACCGGCTGACACAACGTTAATCGAAGCACTGGTAGCACCTGTACTCCACGCATAATTGCCGCCGCCGGTGGCAGTCAGGCTGATACTTGACGTGGTACAGGTCAAAACAGTGGTTGACGGATTGTTGATACCGGCAACCGGATTCGTTGTGTTTTCGGTAATCGGAATGCTTGCGGTAGCGGTACAGCCATTTGCCGCTGTAACAGTGACGGTATAGGTACCGGCTGACGTAACATTAATTGAAGCGCTGGTAGCACCGATACTCCAAGAATAACTACCCCCGCCGGTGGCGGTCAGGCTGATGGATGTTACTAAACAGGTCAATTGGGTTTCTCCCGTATTACTTGTAATACCTGCCGTTGGAGGGGTTTTATCCTGGGTTATGGTAGCGCTTGCTGTTGTCGAACAGCCGTTTCCATCGGTTACTTTTACTGTATAGACACCCGGTGTTACTACTGTTGTATCTGCCGTAACCCACGAATAGGTGTAAACCCCGTCTCCGCCGGTGGCCGTTGCCGTCAGGGTGATGCTTGGGATAGCACAAGTCAGGACGGCTGAGCTTGGGGTGACGTTTACTGTTGGTATTTCGTCGGATTGTGTTATCTCAACGAAAGCGGTATTCATACAACCGTTAACCGCTGTAACGGTGACGGTATAAGTGCCGGCTGTAGTAACATTAATCGTAGCGCCGGTAGCACCAGTGCTCCACAAATAATTGCCGCCGCCGGTGGCAGTCAAACTAATACTTGTCGTAGTACACGTGAGAACAGTAGTTACCGGATTATTGATACCGGCAGTCGGCGCTATTTTGTCTTCCGTAATCTCAATGCTTTCGGTATCGGTACAACCGTTAGCTGCTGTAACAGTGACAGTATAAGTGCCAGGCGCAGCAACGCTAATTGAAGCGCCGGTAGCGCCGGTACTCCAAGAATAATCACCGCCGCCGATGGCAGTCAGGCTGATGCTTGGCACAGCACAGGTCAAAACAGTCGTTGCAGGATTGTTGATGCCGGCGGTCGGATTGGCTTGAGCTTCCGTAATCTCAATGCTTTCAGTATCGGTACAACCATTAGCCAATGTAACAGTGACAGTATAAGTACCAGGCGTTGTAACGTCAATCGCAGCGCCGGTAGCGCCGGTGCTCCAAGAATAATCGCCGCCGCCGGTAGCAGTCAGGCTGATACTTGGCGTGGTACAGGTCAAAACAGTCGTTGTTGGATTGTTGATACCGGCGGTCGGATCGGTTTGATCTGCCGTAATCTCCATACTTTCGGTATCGGTACAGCCGTTAGCTGCTGTGACGGTAACGGTATAAGTGCCGGCTGTAGTAACGTCAATCGTAGCACCGGTAGCACCGGTACTCCAGGAATAATTGCCGCCGCCGGTGGCGGTCAAGCTAATACTTGGCATAGTACAGGTTAAAACAGTGGTTGCAGGATTGTTGATGCCAGCGGTCGGATTGGTCTTGTCTGCCGTAATCTCAATACTTTCGGTATCGGTACAACCGTTAGCTGCTGTGACAGTGACAGTATAAGTGCCGGCTGTAGTAACGTCAATCGAAGTGCCGGTAGCGCCGGTGCTCCAGGAATAATCGCCGCCGCCGGTGGCAGTCAGGCTGATACTTGGCGTAGTACAGGTCAAAACAGTCGTTGCAGGATTGTTGATGCCGGCGGTCGGATTGACCTTGTCTGCCATAATCTCAATACTTTCGGTATCGGTACAACCGTTAGCCGATGTAACAGTGACAATATAAGTACCGGCTGTAGTAACATCAATCGTAGCGCCGGTAGCGCCAGTGCTCCAAGAATAATCACCGCCGCCGGTAGCAGTCAGGCTGATACTTGGTGCAGTACAGGTCAAAACGGTAGTTGCCGGATTATTGATGCCAGCAGTCGGATCGGTTTGGTCTGCTGTAATCTCAATGCTTTTGGTATCGGTACAACCGTTTTCCGTTAATGTGACGGTTACGGTATAAGTGCCGGCTGTAGTAACAGTAGTCGTAGCGCCGGTAGTGCCATTGCTCCAAGAATAAGCGTCTCCACCGGTGGCGGTCAAGGTGATACTTGGCGTTGTACAGGTCAAAACAGTAGTCGCCGGATTGTTGATGTCTGCCGTTAATCCGCCCTTGTCTAACGTAATCTCAATGCTTTCGGTATCGGTACAACCGTTAGCCGATGTAACAGTGACGGTATAAGTACCGGCTGTAATAACGTCAATCGTAGCGCCGGTAGCACCAGTGCTCCACGAATAATTGCCGCCGCCGGTGGCGGTCAGGCTGATAGTTGTTATGGTACAGGTCAATACGGTAGTCGCCGGATTGTTGATGCCGGCAGTCGGATCGGTTTGGTCTACCGTAATCTCAATGCTTTCGGTATCGGTACAACCGTTAGCCGATGTAACGGTGACGGTATAAGTACCGGCTGTAGTAACGTCAATCGTAGCGCCGGTAGCGCCAGTGTTCCAAGAATAATCGCCGCCGCCAGTAGCAGTCAGGCTAATACTTGGCGTTGTACAGGTCAAAACAGTAGTCGCCGGATTGTTGATACCGGCGGTCGGATTGACCTTGTCTGCCGTAATCTCAATACTTTCGGTATCGGTACAACCATTAGCCAATGTAACAGTGACAGTATAAGTACCGGCTGTAGTAACGTCAATTGTAGCGCCGGTAGAACCGGTGTTCCATGAATAACTGCCACCGCCGGTAGCAGTCAGGCTGATACTTGGCTCAGTACAGGTCAAAACGGTCGTTGCAGGATTGTTGATGCCGGCGACCGGATCGGTTTGGTCTGCTGTAATCTCAATGCTTTCAGTATCGGTACAACCGTTAGCCAATGTAACGGTGACAATATAAGTACCAGGCGTTGTAACGTCAATCGTAGCGCCGGTAGCGCCGGTGTTCCAGGAATAACTGCCACCGCCAGTAGCAGTCAGGCTGATACTTGGCGCAGTACAGGTCAAAACG
>Ga0123353_10000238_pt1 | contig 69529 bp, 57 predicted proteins | sample TergutLab28metaG_3_FD_92763 | JGI IMG/M metagenome (GOLD analysis project Ga0123353, IMG submission 92763) | Labiotermes labralis P3 segment gut microbial communities from Petit-Saut dam, French Guiana - Lab288 P3 | ecosystem: Host-associated > Arthropoda: Insects > Digestive system > Gut ... | reverse complement strand
GGCACCGGTCCGATGGATGATACTAACCTTCTCAGCACCGTGACTTACACGCTGAAGATGACACCCATCCCGACACACGCTCAGGACAACAGCATTGACGTTGTTTTCGTCGGCTGGAGCGCTTCCGCGGTCACAGCGATTCTTGAGGCGAGCGACATTGTGACACTTGCTCTCATCACAGACGTGACGATTAGCGGCGCTGACGTAACTGTCTACGCTGTCTGGGGCTACGACACGACCACCACGGGTATACCCGATGTTTTGGACACGCAGTACAAGATCGAATACGCTCTGAACGGCGGCACAACCGGTCCCGCGGATGACATGCATCTGCTCAGCACTGTTACTTACACTCTGAGCGCTACCATTCCGACACACGCGAATGTGATGCACAACAGCAAGAGTACGCCTGTCGTGTTCGTCAACTGGAGCGACGCGCCGGCGCTCATCCTGACAAAGGATGACGCATCGGTTCTGAGCGCCATGACCTTGGTCACAAGCCTCACAATCGGTACAAGCGATGAAATCGTCTACGCGATTTGGGGCTTTGACACGACCGGCAACGGTGTTCCCGACGTTTCTGACACGAAGCACTTAGTGACGTATGACTTAAACGGCGGCACATCAGGTACCGGACCGATGCCGAACCCGGAAACGGTTGTGGAACAGAACGGTTACACGTTCAGCACAACGCCGCCGGACCACCCGCAAGTCAACAGTACTGATGTGGTGTTCGTCGGCTGGTCAGACACGCCTGTCAGTCAGATTCTCGGTTTGAACGATGCATAGCCCGGAGTTTTGGCGGCAGCGGATATCACCGCTGACATGACTGTGTATGCAGTCTGGGGCTTTGACACGACCGGCAACGGTATTCCTGATATCTGTGAGTGGGTGTATGTACCCGGACAGGGCTCAGGTTTCGGCAACGCAACGATTGTGGGCCCGGGAGGAAACCAGTCTGAACAAAGACCGCAAGAACAACCGTCTGAACAACCGCCTGAACAACCGCCTGAACAAGAAAGGCCGCAAGACAGGGACAGACCGATTGAATCGGGAGAACAGCCGACACAAGGCGGCGAAACGACGCAGGATATGAACAGTAACCTGTGGATCATCGTCATCTTGTTCTTGCTGGCATCTGTCATCTTCATCTTGTTCTTCTTGTGGAGGGACGAGGAAGAAGAGGAAATAGAGACCTGAGGCAGAACTGAGACAGGCCTGAAACAGGTTTGAAACAGACTTGAAACAGGCCTGAATGGGGGGCCTGAACGAGTCTGAACGGCCTGAACGGGCCTGAGGCTTGAAACAGACCTGAAACAGACCTGAAACAGACCTGAAACAGGCCTGAAAAATATCACGCTGATTTTGGATACACCCAACCAAAATCATAAAACGAGGTTCATTCAGCTACATGAATTAACCGCAAAAAATCCATACCCAACCATGAAAGACAGTCCCGCGGGACTGTCTTTCAACACACTTTTTTTGAGATTTTGAATGGATTATCAGACATAATAAAAATCCGGCAATCAGCCGCCGGGGTGTTGCTGATATTATTTTTTTACCTTGGAAGTGTTTGCAACACAGGTGTTACTTCCTTTGGTTCAAAATATTGAACGATAATACCCTCATTATCGGAGCGGGAAGACAAAACAGATGACGCGGGTCTTTAGGTGGCCCTCTCTCAAAATGATTTTCTCAAAAAAACGAATCATTAAAAAATGGATTATCCCGAATAAAATAATCTCAAAAAAAAAAGAATACAGATTCCCCCGCGCGAACAAATTGCGCCGCGGCGAAGGGAATAATTGAGCAGAAATTATCTGCTCAACATCATTTCTGCGGTTTCGGGCTTGTAAATCCAGCCGGCCGGCAGAACTTTTGTGCTGTGGTAGTATTTCACGAGCCTTCTGATTTTGGACTCCGTCAACTGGAGCGCTCTTTTGTTGTGAAGGTCGTGTTTGTTGGCAGTCATGTGCTTTCTGAGTCTGAGGGCCTTGATAATTAAGTTGGTCATGTCTTCCGGAAGGGCGGGCGCCACTTCGTTGTCTTTTAAGATCTGAGTAATCTTTTTGCCGGTCAGCAATTTCACATCGCCGACACCATACTGGTCTCTTAAAATCATGCCGATTTGGCTTGTCGGAATACCTTGCTTCCACATTTCAACAACAAGCTTTACAGCTTCATCTGACGAAACAATGGACCAGTCGGGAACTTCGGTTCGAAGCGGCTTCTTTGAGCCGGCCGTACCTTTTCTTTTTGTATGCATTTTTGCCATAATATCAACTCCGATAACCGCTACTTCGAAAAGTCATGTCCCGCCCGAGGGCAGCCGGCAATCATTTCTTCGCGCGTTACTGTGTCGAAAATAACTCAAGAAAAACAATTCAATCGGATTTTTACCATTAAATAATCGGCATAAAATATGACATTAAATAATTGAAAATCGCAATTTTTTCCGTTGAATCAAAATCGCAACACTCCAAAATACGAACAATGTATATAAACATTCGGTATTTGAGAGGCCGCGAAAAGCGTTTGAAACCGACGGCAGAGGGCAGCGTCTCGGTTAAAGTCACAGGCGGGCACGTAAAAGTAGGATAAGTGTGTTTTTATTCGCCAAATTCGACGTCGTCTCACTTCATTTTTTCCTTGATTTCACGAATCATATCTTGTGTTTTGGCGAGATCCGCCGTTTTGTTTTCCTGCCGGAACAACGTCTCAGCCAATTGAATTTTTTGAAGCGCCTGCTCGTATTCTTCCATTAAGTAATAGACGCCGGCCATATTGTAAAAGGACTCGGCCATTTGGACTTTCATGCCCAATTTTTCTTCCAGCACCAGACTCTGCGTCAAATAGTCTATCGCCTGCTTATAATTTTTTTGACGAATCGCGCTGATAGCGAGCAGATTCATGTGTTTCATCGATTGCGCGATCATTTCATTGCTGTCCGGCTTTTGCGCTGATGTCTGTGCTGATTTCTGCGCCGAATTTTGCGCTGATGTCTGCGCCGGTTTTTTCGTCTCGTTCATATTTTGCACCTTTTACTCATTGTTTTTCGCGTTCGTCACTCTTTCAATCAATTCAATTTCTTTTTGCATCGCCTGACGGAATTTTTCTTCCGCGAAAGGGATGCCGGCTTGATAATATTCAACCGCTTCTTTCAGCATTCCTTTTTTTTCAAGCTCCATTCCTTTTTTCATCGCGGCTTTGGATAATTTTCCCAACAGTTTGTCACAGTTTTCGGTATCCGTTTTGGCCTTCTCATGCATTTCCCGGCACAGCGCTCCGTATGTTATCGCTTTGAACAAATCATCTTTCAGCACTTCTAAATTTGCCAAATTAAAATAAGACTTAGCCATACCGTCATAATAAGTCAGCACCCGGGTCAGCTCCAAAGACTTTTGGTAGTAAGTCTCCGCGTCAGCGAGCCTGCCCTCTTTGATCAGTTTGACGGCGTGATTATTTAACCCTTTTATTTCATTGGCAATTTCCCGAAGGATTGACTCGTCCATTCCTTTTTCCCCTTTTTTTCATCAAAATCATCAAACCGCTTCTTTTGACGGCCTTCATCCATCTCAAACGCCGCCGTCTTTTTCGTCTTTTTTTCCGCGGAATTCATCGGCGCGGCGGCAGGTTTTAAATTCCATTGTGACGGCTTGGCAGTTAAAGTTTCTTGTTTCGACTGTCTCGTGTCCAAAGTTTCTTTCTTTGACTGTCTCGTGTCCAAAGTTTCTCTCTTTGACTGTCTCGCGTCCAAAGATTCCGGTTTCAACTTCTGCGCGGTTACAGTTTCCCGTTTCGGCCGCTCTGTGATGCCGGCTTCCGGTTTCGGCTGTCCTATTGAAGATTTTCGTTTTTGCCGCCGCGCGTCTGAAACTTCCGAGTTCGCCGGCAGTGCGGTTTCAGCTTTCGGTTTCAGTTTCTCGGCGGTTAACGTTTCCTGCTTTGGCTGTCGTTCGATTAAGGCCTCTCGCATCCGGTTCTGTCTTCTTAAATCTTCCTTCATTGATTGCCGGGTACTTGATTCTTCGAGCATTGACAGCTGCGTTTTCAATTCTTCGCGCATCGGTTGCTGCGTTTTTAACTCTTCGCGCAACGGTTGTTGCGTTCTTAATTCTTCGTGCATCGATTGTTGCGTTCTTAATTCTTCACGCAACGGTTGTTGCGTTCTCAATTCTTCGCGCATCGGTTGTTGCGTTCTTAATTCTTCACGCATCGCAGGCTGCGCTTTTAACTCTTCACGCATCGGCCGCTGTTCGATTTCGGAAGTCCCGTCTGTGATAAAGTCTCTGATAAGCGATACCGGCTTATCATCATCGCTCATCCGTTTGAACTCAATTTTCTCGGCATCCGACCTGTCTGTTTTTTTCTTTTCAGACAGCATGCCCTTTCGTTTTTCATGGGTTTTTTCAAAAACGGACTGTTTCTTTTTATCGCCGTCACTGACAGACAGGCTGTGCTGAGGAGAGGCGCGGCGCGTTTTAGATTGTAACTTCCCGTCTTTTGATTTTCGTTTTTTTCGGGCGGCCCGCTTCTTTTCAGCTTCGTTTTCTTCCGCTTTTGGGTCTTCTTCCTCAATGGGCATATCCATCGGAGGCATATCCATCGGGGGCAGCGTCACCCGAAACAGAGGGTCGGTTTCCTCTGCGGGCGGTTCGGTTCCCGAACTTTCCTCGGGACTGTCCGGGTCCTCTTCGTCATCCCAAAAATTCGGGTCTAACAAAACAGAATCCTTAAAAAGAGCTTCCAAATCCTTATCATCCGGGGAAAAGCCGGACGTCTTGTCTTCGATTTGGTTTTCGATTTTTCCTTCGGTTTCGCCTTCGGTTTTGCCTTCGGTTTGGTTTACGGATTGGTCTTCGGTTTTGTTTTCAGAAGCCATATTCTTCCCTTTTTCAGAAGTCATATCATTCTCCTCAAAACAATCTCCTCAAACATTATCTTCAAACATTATCCTCAAAACGTTATCATCAAAAAAAAAGTTTTCCGCGGAAAGCCGCGTTAATATTGAAAACCGCGGCGCGGCCATTTACACTTCGACTGCGGCGCGGTCAATTTTAGAAAAACAACGGCGCGGTTAATTTTACTTAAACCGCGCCGCCGCTTTCCGGTATCTTAAAAATGATTTTACGTTTATTCACTTTCGGGGATGGGAGCGCCCGGCGGCAAACCCAGTTCCGTTCTTACGATGTCATCCATGACTGCTTTTTGTTCTCTGGCAAGAGCCAACTCGATTTCTCTGAGCTGCACTTCAAACTGTTGCTGCATCGCTTGGGACTTCATATCCAAAAGTCTCTGAATAAACGGATTCGGGGGCATGGGCATCAATCGGGTTTTGATGGTGCTGGAACCTTCCTGTGTGAAACTGTATTTATTTGTATAGGAAGCGTCAATCGGCGTGACCCTCGTGGAGACTTTGGTGTATTTGGGCAAAACCCTTTTGAAAAGCGGGTGTCTGACAGAATACGATGTTTTTACCGTTTCCGATACATTCGATTGCTGAATAATGGGTTCTTCTCCTTCATTCACGAAACTGACAGCCATCTGAACTTCAATCATGGTTTCGACAAACTGATAAAACGTAGGCTGAAAGCCTGCGCCGATCATGGATGTTATCATTTCATCGTCAGCGTCACCGACAATATCTCCGCTGCTGTCTAATTTAATCCTCGGAAGAGAGACGGGGTGGTTTGTTTTGTCACCCATTTGCCTCAGTATTTCAATGCTCGCTCTGTCCAACCTGAGCTGACTTTCGGCAATGGCTGATGCCATGTTGTAAATCATTTCCGGGAAAGGCACATCCAACAATTTTTGGCCGACATTTATATTTGAAAACATATCTCATTACTCCTTCTGTTATCGTTTAGAATTTTTTTCAAAATTTTTAAATCGTTTCATAAATCCTTTTCACTTCTTTTGAAAATCCGCTCACGTGCTTTCGGTTGACGTTCCGGATGAAGATTCTGTTGAAGACCCTACCGCGGATTCAGACTTTAATCCGATGAGTCCCTGAAGAGTGGGATTTGGCGGGAGAGGCGTAATCTTTGTTCTCAAAAGGCTTGAGCCGTCAACGCTGTATGAATACTTTGACGAATACGAAGCGTTTACCGAAGCGGAGAAGACTCCAAAGCCGGCCTTTGTTTTGACGTTGACATTCGCGTCGGTACTTTTCTGCATGGATATCGCCATCTTGACTTCGATGATGGTATCGGTAAACTGATAAAACGTGGGCTGGAAACCTGCGCCGAGAAGCGTTGTTTTGACTTCTTTGCCGGTACTCACGTTTGTCAGTTTAATCTCTTCTGTCCCCATCATTTTGGCGATTTCACAGCACACTTTATCCATTTCAAACTGACCTTGGGCGATGGCGAGGGCCAGTTGGAGAACCATGTCCCCAAACGGTACATCTAACAAATCTTGACCTACACTCATTTTGATTCACCTATTATTTTACACACAATTTACATACAATTTACAATTTTACATACAATTTTACATACAATTTTACATACAATTTTACACACAATTTACATACAATTTTACACACAATTTACATACAATTTACACATTTTTTTTTACGACACACGTTTTGTTGATTATTCAGGCGTGATATCTTTCGGTACCGCGCCAATCGTAAATTTGATACGGCTTAAGGCTTCTTCGCTGTTGGCGGATAAGCTCGGGGCCGACATTCTCAGCTGGCCGTTGTCGGTTTTGGCGACATACGCCTTCATCTCCAAGTCCAGCTCCTTGATGATATAATTTACAGACGCGTCTCCTGTATTGGCTGAATTGTTAAACTCATCAATAACGCCGGTGAGATACTTGGCAAGGTCCTTCATTTCAAAGGAGGCCTGCACATTTTTGTCCATGGTGTCCAGCCTGCGTTCCACTTCCGCTTTAGCGGCTTGTTCGCTCACGAATAAGGTATTTATATCGCTCAAATTGCTGTTGGCGATTGTCAAGTCGCGCTTTGCTTTATCCAAGTCCGATTCCAGCGTAATCAACTGATTGGTTTTTAATCCGATTTCAGTCGTTAAGGCAGTATTTAGCACTTGGATTCTGACTTTTTCTTGAAGCAGAACGTTGTCCGCATCGGCTCCTTCCAATAACGCAGTTAATTGTCTTTGAGTCGCGGCGGCTGAAGCTCTTTCTCTTTCCAGTTCTTTGATGACTTCCTCTAACTGATTCTGAATCGCCGCGTTCTCGGCAAAACTCGTCGCGTATCTTTTTTCCGCCATGCTTATTCCTCCCCGTCAGCCTCATAGTAGGCAATGCTTATGATATCGTTTCTCTTCGCTTCCGTTCCGGCTTCTTTTGACTGCATGAACACCTGCGTGTCTTTGCCGTTGTCTGTCGGCCCCGCGATGCGTTCTAAGGCGCCGACTCTTAAAAGTGAGGCGATGATGACTTCTTTTGCTTCTTCAACGCTGAGGTCTGAAAGGTCGGGAACTAAAACGGCGTCATTGACTTTTGCGGGCGGCGGGACCGGCACAATCTTGAACTTCAACTCGCTTTCAATGCTTGCCGTGCTTTTAAAATAGTTTTGATATTTGGCGTTGATCGGCGCAATCCGCATCGTGTTGAGAATTCCTTTGACAGACTTCCCGTCACTCTGAATCTCGCCTTCTTCCGTTTCTTCTTTAACGACGGCGTAGTCCACTTTAATCGTAAATGTGGTTTCCGGCAGGGCATACCACGTGGCAGCGATGCCGTATTGGCTCAGGTTTTCATCCGCGTCAATGTATTGCTGAACCGCGAGGGAACTCATGTCAAGTTCGTGCTGCGCTTGAGCAACGCCGCGGCCCATTTCCGCAATCATCTCGCCCAAGCCGAAGTAAAAACCGCTCCCGACTGTTTTTGGTTGCAAAAGGCCGCTGCTTGCAGCGCTTGCCGGCTTGTCGGCGTTATTTGAATTTTGTTCCTCGGCGAGGAGGAATTGTTGATGAATGGCATCTCTCTCAGCCTGAGTCAGTTCACTGCGCGAAGAACTCCTTCTGAAGAGCAAATCTAAAGGCAGGTCATCCGGTTCCGGTACAAAATCATATTTTAATTCGGCGGCTTCCGCTTTCCAAGCGTCTAAATTGGCTGCCGCAAAAGGTTTTTGGTAAGAAATGTTGGAACTTTCAATAAGCTGAAATAAAACTTTCGTATTCGCGGCGGCCAAATCCTCTATGTGTCGGACGCCCGATTCAACCAAAATTCTGGAATAAACCGCGTCAATTCCTTCGACGCGCATCAAATCCGCTTGCTTCGCCCAAATGTATACGGTTCTTACATTAATTTTGATATTCGAGGCTAAAGTTTCACGGTTGTTTCTCGTCTTTGTTTTTTTCTGCAAATCCTCAACCGTGACAATCCCTTGCTCCCCTAAGCGTTTACTGATTGCCGCGCCTATCCCGTAGATGTCAGTTAAATTTTTGTTAGTCATACTGTTCCTAATTTCTGTGACGATCGTATCATCCCCTTCGATTTAGTCATCTCCTAAATCTCCTCATATGGATTACCCGGTTCAATGAGAAATAATACTGAAAAAAAAGAAATCATACAGATTTTCGATCCGTCAACAGACCGCTTCTGTTTTTTATGCACAATTTCTTTACGACAATTGGTTATGGTAAAAAAATATTGCATGTTATATATACGTTATCGTATGCAAGAACATATTATCATGCAGCTGAGCTATATTTTCTAAGAAACATAGTTGTATTTCCATGAAATATATGTATGTTATTATAACGTTAAGTTATATTATTGCACAATTTAGTTATGTTTTTGTATGATAATCTATCTATTAAATTATCTATGTTATATCGTGTAAATATTTTAATGTGAACTCTCTCAGATAGTGATTTATGATGAGAATGTTAAAGATTAATTGATTGATAAAGATTAATTGATTGTCAGCGTATTGAAAGGTCAGCTATAAAGTCAGCAATAATGTCAGCAATAATATCAGCAAATATCAGCAATAATATCAGCAACAATTTCAGCAATAATGTCAGCTGAATTTTTTAGTAAAGGGGATTCAAATGGATTTTTCAAAATTTTTAGCGGAACACCCGTATGTTGATTTTTCATCCCCTCTCATTCAAGCAAAAGCTGACGAATTATTCCGCGGCATAACCAATGATGTTGAGAAGACCAAAATTGCTTATGAATATGTCAGAGATGAAATTCCGCATTCATTTGACATACCGTTCTTTGACATCATTGTCAAAACAATTACGGCAAAGGCCTCCGATGTTTTAAAACATGGAACGGGGATTTGTCACGCGAAATCGAATCTTCTCGCGGCTTTATTGAGGTCTCAAAGTATTCCCGCCGGCTTTTGTTTTCAGCATCTGACGCTTATGGATGACGATTCTTCGGGTTATTGCGTTCATTGCTTCAACGCCGTTTTTGTAAACGGCCGTTGGATAAAAATTGACGCCCGCGGAAACACAAACGGCAAAAACGCTCAATTTTCTTTAAACGAACCGATACTTGCTTTTCCAATCCGAAAGGAATATGACGAATACTTTTGGGACGGCATATACGCGTCTCCACACATGGATTCAATGAAAATGCTTGAAAAAGCAAAAACATTGCAAGATATATTGAACAATATTCCGGATTATGTTCATGAAGCGCCGGATGTGACGGAATAATTAAAGCCGGTTGAAGCAGATTAAAGCTGAATAAAGCTGAATAAAGCTGAATAAAGCTGATTTAAACTGAATAAAGTTGATTAAGAGCGGTAAATATGATGAGAAATACAGAACAGACAATAGGCAATCTGATAGACAGACAAGGAGTTTCTTTTATCAGTTCCGTTGACAGTGACGGTTATCCGAATACAAAAGCGATGCTGTCGCCGAGTAAACGCGAAGGCATCAAAACTTTTTATTTTTCGACAAACACGTCTTCCATGCGCGTGTCCCAATATCGCGAAAATCCAAAAGCGTGCATTTATTTTTTCGATAAGCGATTTTATCGCGGCGTCATGCTGAAAGGCACAATGGAAGTCTTGGAAGACGCGGCGAGTAAAGAAATGATTTGGGAGGAAGGCGATATAGTCTATTATCCCAAAGGTGTGACCGACCCGGATTATTGCGTTTTGAGATTTACGGCCGAATCCGGCAGATATTACAGCAATTTTAATTCGGAAGATTTCATCCCGAAATAATGGTCATCCGAAACAATGGTCATCTGAAATAATGGTCATCCGAAATAATGGTCATCCGAAATAATGGTGCTCTTGATGATGAAATGAAAACCGCTGTCTGAGGGAAGGCAAAGAAAGTAATTTTTAAGCGCATATTTAATTAATACAAACAGCCGTATCTCATTATTTATCTCAAATCTCATAAAATCTCATTATTCATCTCAAATCACATTAAAATCACTGAAAATCACTTAAAATCACATTGTAATTCTCATTAAAATCTTAAATGATTGAAATTTCCCGGATGTTTTTACATGAAATATATTGTCATTATCGGAGACGGAATGGCCGACCTTCCCATTCCCGAATTGGGCGGCAAAACCATTCTTCAATCGGTCGCAACGCCGAACATGGATTATCTTGCCAAACACGGGCGAACCGGATTGGCCGTCACGGTTCCCGAAGGCTATCCTCCGGGAAGCGATGTCGCTAACATGTCAATTTTCGGTTACGACCCGGCAGAATATTATACGGGGCGCTCTCCGCTGGAAGCGCTCAGTATGGGCGTTAAGCTCAGCGGCAGCGACTTGGCTTTTCGGACAAATCTGATTACAATCGGCAACGCTGACGGCACTGTCGGCGGCGACGGGTTTTCTTTCAAAGACGCTCACATTGTCGATTACAGCGGCGGCCACATCTCCTCAGAAGAAGCGGGACAGCTGATTCGAACCATTGACAAGGAGCTTGGAACACCGCAGTTTCGCTTCCATCCGGGTATCAGCTACCGCCATCTGCTGGTTGCCAAAGAAAATTTCGGCAAGAATTGCTCTTTTACGCCGCCGCACGACGTGACGGGGCAAAAAGCCGCCGGGCACCTCCCGAGGAGCGCTCAGGGGGACGCGGCGTCTGAGGAAGCCGCTCGGATTTACACGGATATGATGGCCGCTTCTTTTGATATTTTGAAGGACCATCCCGTCAATCAAAAAAGGGTCGCGGAAGGGAAACTTCCGGCAAACTGCATTTGGTTTTGGGGTCAGGGCAATGCGCCTCGGTTTGAATCATTTCAAAAGCTTCATAATAAAACGGGCGCCGTCATTTCCGCGGTTGACCTGCTGAAAGGAATCGGAATCGGCGCCGGTCTTGACGTGATTTATGTTGAAGGCGCCACCGGCTTTTTGGACACAAATTATAAAGGAAAAGCGCAGGCCGCAATGGAAGCGCTGAAAACAATGGATTTCGCTTTTGTTCATATCGAAGCGCCGGATGAATGCGGCCACCTCGGCGATTATAAGAAAAAGATACAGGCGGTTGAGGATTTGGACGCTAAAATTGTCGGGCCTCTTTTGGCGCACGCCAAATCTTTGGCGGAGCCGTGCCGCATTCTGGTCATGCCCGACCATCCGACGCCGGTCGCTTTAAAGACGCATACAAGTGATCCGATTCCGTTTGCGCTTTACGACACAAGAGAACAAGACGTCGACGACGTCGAATTTTATGATGAAGATTCGGTAAAGGTCGGCAGTTTCAAAACGGTTTACGCGCCCGATTTGATTTCAATCATGCTTGAAAAATAATTGTTCAGCCGTGTTCAAATTCAAGAGGTATTTGCGGATTCCTCTTGAGTAATTTTCTTGAATAAATTAATATAATTTGAACTCAGGTATATTACAAGTATTACAAGTATTACAAGTTAATTAATACGTTAATAACAAATACGTTAATAACAGTTAATTTTATTTTTTGGCGGCTTTCTTAAATTTACAAAACGAAAATTCAATTGGGAAAGCCGATTTAAACAGAGGAGGGGTGAGGGGAAATGAATCCGTTCCAGAAAAAACAGTCTAAAGAATCAAAAGAGAACGAAAATTGCGAAGAGGAGCATGACGGCAAGTCTTCGGTAAACCAGTTTTTCAGTAAACTTACATCTTTTGGAAAAAGCAACAAAGAAAATTTCGGCGAATTCCGCCAAACGCCTTTAATGGATTTAATCGAACGCAAACATGATATTGTTTTAAAAGCCGATCTCCCTGACGTCACAAAAAACGACATCACACTTGAAATCCAAGATCGTCTGCTGACAATCCGCGCCGAATGTCTGACCGACATCGAAGAAGGAATTTACATCCGCCGCGAGCGTTTTTACAGAAAATATGAGGGTTCCGTCAACATTCCCGTCCAAATCGATGAGGAAAAAGCAACCGCCAAGCTTTCAAACGGCGTTTTAACGGTTTTCCTTCCAAAGAAAAACGACACCATCGAAGTCGAAGATTAATTTCATTTTTCGACTCTACTCTCTTTTTTTTGTTTTTTCATTCATCATTTCCCCAATTTATGGAGGAAAACATGGATGTCCGAATCTCAATTATTTGAAGTTGTAGTACGTGTAGGTTTTACAAACAAGATTGCTACGACCAATTTCTATTGATGTTCTTTTCGAAGCCAATCCCTTTTCTATTAACAAATCAAACCTTTCTGAAGCGTTTTGATAGTCTGATGCCTTTTTGCTTTTTTCAATTTGCAAATTATTCAGTTCGTCGATTACTGTCATTGTAAGGCCCTTCTTATTCTAATATAACTTTTTATCTGATTAATTTCCAACAAATCGGTACAATATTCATGAAGTTCTCTTATTGCCGCATGCAATTCTTTGTCTTCGCTATAATCATCAATTTTCAATTTTAATTCCCGTAATTCGTTAATAGATAACGGTCTTCCGTGACTTTTCCAAATATGGTGGTCGCTCAAAGAGTCGGCTATTTTAAGTGCACGTTCCTCTTTATCATCATTACTGACCGGCAACCCTGATGATTTATGAACTTTCCAATCTTCAAACTTATATTTTACCAACCACTTCTTCAACAAGTCAATCGTCAAATCCTTTGCTTGTTCATATGACTTCAACTCTGCCAAATCAAAATCTTTCAAGATAACAAATTCAGCATCGGACAAGGTTCCATTATTCGCCTTAACAATTAATTCTTCAACTTTATCAAGATAGCCAAGCGCTGCAACCAGTTTCCCATCTTTTGTTTCAACTTGCGGATCAATGGGTCCTAATACGCTAAAGTAATCCATATAGATTTTGTTTCCACTCATACAAAAAATTGTCCCTGCGCTATACGCATAATCCGGAACAATAAAGTTTACTTTTTGATAATGATGCCGCAACACATTTACCAAACGTTCAACAACTTCAGCGCTACCACCTTCTGTCGTCAATACGATATATATCTCATTTCGGTTAAGGCCGCGTTTTTCGCCATCCGTTTTCAGAGATTCGATTATTTTTAAAAATACACTATCAAGGTTACCCATCATGGGCCCACGCAAATACAACACATCCGAACGAAGTTTTTCTTCAAGGCCTAATATGAGTTGTTCTATTTTGTCATCTGCTAAAATGTTAATCGACATACCCATCATCAATCCATCCTAAGATTATATTTTTTTTCATGCTTCCAAGATAAACTTCTCCCCATCAATTTTTTAAAACTCCGATATTTTAAATATCTTCCGATTTTTTTTTCAATTATCCTGTCTTTCATTCGCTTATTTCTCTTTTTTTTGTTTTTTTATTTCTTTTAGTTTCACTTCGCAAGCTCATTCTTTATAAGGAAAGTGCGGTAAATGTTATTGACAAATGTTTATTAATTCTGTTTATTCATTCAATGATTCATTTTTACCGGGGATTTGAAATATGGCGTCAGAATCCAAACAATTCATTAAGCATCCTCTGATTTTTGAAGGCGCGGTTGAGCAGCGCCTTTATCAGCTTAATATTGTTTCCGGTTGCACCAAGAAGAATTCTCTTGTCGTTCTTCCGACGTCTCTCGGGAAAACGGTTGTCGCGCTTTTGATTATGGTCATGCGCCTGGAAAAAATCGGCGGCAAGGTTTTGCTGCTGTCGCCGACCAAACCGCTGGTCGAACAACATTTTAATTTTTTTTCCCGTGTTTTGAAACCGGAAGCCGGCAACGTTCGGGTCTTTATGGGCGGTATTACGCCCGATAAACGCCAAGACTTGTGGGGTGACTCTTCCGTCATTATCGCAACGCCTCAAGTTATTGAAAATGATTTAATCAACGGGCGCCTCTTCTTAAAGGATGTGTCATGTATTGTTTTTGATGAGGCGCACCGCTCTGTCGGCAATTACGCTTACACTTACGTTGCCGAAAAATACATGGCAACCGCCGATAATCCGTTGATTTTGGGAATTACGGCAAGCCCGGGCAGCGAAAAAGAAACGATTGATGAAGTTTGCCGCGCCCTTTCCATCGGAAACATTGTCGTCAAAACAGAAGAGGACGCGGATATCAAACCATATATTCATAAGAAGGAAATCGAATGGATGTCATTGCCGCTCCCGAAAGAGTTGGCGGACATCCGCGACCCGCTTCAGAAAATATTGGATGAACGGCTGAACAAACTTGCCGAATACGGTTATCCGCTGGCCGGCAAGTATCTGTCCAAACGGGATTTTTTGGCCCTACAATCAAGCCTGACGGCTCAAATGCGTCAGGGGGATGCAGATGCCGGCATTTATTCCGCTGTTTCCGTGTTGGCCGAAATCATGAAAATCGGACACGGCATCGAGTTGATTGAAACACAAGGCGCTAAGCCGCTTTTGGCTTATTTGAAGAAAATGGAGGAAGAAGCCGGCACATCCGGCGCCAGCAAGGCGGTCAAAAGGATTGCTGCCGACCTTCATTTCCGGCAGGCTTTCCACCTGACGGAGAAATGTGAGGCGGAACATCCGAAATTCCGTGCCGTTCAGCATATTGTCAGCAACCGGCTTGCAGCGTCTCCCGATTCCAAAATAATTGTTTTTACAAATTTCAGGGAAACCGCAAATATTGTCAAGGAAGCTTTGGCGGAAGTGCCCGATGTCCGCCCCGTTCGTTTTGTCGGCCAGGGGTCGCGCAATAAAGACAAGGGCCTGACGCAAAAGCAGCAAACGGAAATCATCGAGCAGTTTCGCGCCGGCGTCTATAATGTGCTCATCGCGACATCCGTTGCCGAGGAAGGACTGGACATACCCGCAACCGATTTGGTTCTGTTCTATGAGCCGGTGCCTTCGGAAATTCGAAGCATTCAAAGAAAAGGGCGAACGGGCCGTTTCCGGACCGGCCGCGTTATTGTGCTGGTGACGAAGGGGACGCGCGATGAAGCCTACCGCTGGAGCAGTCAAAATAAAGAGAAACGGATGCTTTCCGAGATGGAAAATCTGAAGAAAACATTTCAGAACGAATCGGTTGACAACGCATCCGGCGGCCAAAAGGCATTTTCGGATTTCACGGATTTTGCGGATTTTACAGATAAGGATTTTTCAGATATTAAGGATTTTAAGGATTTCGCGGATTTTGAACGTGAATTCAAAGAAAAATATGCATACGCCCGATCCGAAACGCTTCCTGCCGAAACAGAAAGTGTTCCCGAAACAGAAAGTGTTCCCGAAATTGAAAGTGTTCCCGAAATTGAAAGTGTTCCCGAAATTGAAAGCGTTCCCGAAATTATGGCAGAATGCGAGGAACCAATGGATGTTTCCGCCGCCGACTTCCCTATTTCGAATACGCCTCCCGTTCGCAGTCATGTTTTTTCTGAAAATTTCGGGGCGGACGATCCGGGCGCCGAAGATACGAAAGAGCCTTTGAAAGAGCCCCTTAAAGAGCCCCTTAAAGAGCCTTTGAAAGAACCGGCTTTGAGAATCCTCGCCGATACCCGTGAAATCAAAAGCGGCATTATGCGCCATTTGGAAGCGCAGGGGATTCTTTTGAAAACCGCAAAGCTGGATGTCGCCGATTACGTTGTCAGCGACGACATGGCGATTGAAAGAAAAACGGCCGCCGACTTTACCGCTTCATTGATTGGCGGCAAGCGGAATTTGTTTTCTCAGCTGATAGACCTCTCGCGCGCTTACAAAAAGCCGGTTTTAATCATTGAAGGCATGGATGACGCCGCCGCCGCGGGGCCGATGAATCAAAATTCAATCAGAGGCGCTTTGCTTTCGATTGAACTCGATCTAAACGTTTCCGTTTTTTATACGAAAGATGAAGAAGAAACGGCCCTTCTTTTGAAAATGATGGCAAAGAAAGAGCAGGTCGCCGAGAAGAAATCCGTTAATCCTCACGGCAAAAAGCCCGCCAAAACGACAAGCGAGCAGCAGGAGTACATTTTGTCTTCGATTTCGGGCGTCGGGCCTCACTCCGCGCAGCTTCTTTTAAACGAATTCGGTTCGCTGAATAATATTTTTAATGCCAGCGAAGAGGAATTGTGCCGGGTGAAAGGCATCGGCAAAATAACGGCTCAACGAATCCGCAGCGTGGTGGAAGCGGATTACAAAAAATAATGACGAAAGGAACCGTTTCAAAATATCCATTCCTTTTCTTTTTTTTGACGATGAACGGAGTCATTTTTGAGGAAACATTTTAATCTTTTCTTTTCATTTTTCGAGACATGAATGAATTCGAGAAAACAAATTCTCATCCCGCCCCTCTCACCCCTCCCACCCCTCCCGTCCCTCCCGCCAATTCTCTGAAAAAGCCTCTTTTATTGATGATTTTAGACGGCTGGGGATACAGCGCCGAAACTATAGGGAATGCGGTCGCCGCGGCAAACACGCCGAATCTGGACCGTTTGATGAAGGATTATCCGAATACCCTTTTGCTGACATCAGGGCAAGCGGTGGGCCTTCCCGACGGGCAAATGGGCAATTCCGAAGTCGGGCACTTGAACATCGGCGCCGGCCGCGTTGTTTACCAAGACTTGACGCTGATTAATAAAGAGATTGAAGAGGGGGCGTTTTTCAAAAATCCCGTTTTATTGAAAGCCGTTTCAAACGCCAAAGAACGCGGCAAATCGCTTCATTTGATGGGACTTGTTTCTTACGGCGGCGTTCACAGTTATATGACTCATTTGAAAGCGCTGCTGACGTTTTCAAAACGAGAGGGCTTAGAGCGCGTCTATGTTCACGCATTTTCAGACGGGCGCGACGTGCCGCCGAAATCCGCGATGAATGACCTGACCGACCTTTCAGAATTTATGGAAAAAGAGGGCGTCGGCAAACTCGCTTCCATTATCGGCCGCTATTACGCGATGGACCGCGACAAGCGCTGGGACAGGACGGAAAAAGCGTATGACGCTTTGACCCTTGAAAAACCGGAAGGGCCGGACTTCACGTTTGTCGATTCGACGACCTGTTCGATGACCGGTTCGACAGCTAATTCATGGAAAAAAGAGCTTCAAAATTCCTTTGACAGAGGCGAAACCGATGAATTCGTCAAGCCGATTATTCTGACAAGCGCCGAGAATGCCAATGCCGGTAAGAGAGTTGCCGCCATTGAAGACGGCGACTCCGTCATCTTCTTTAATTTCCGGCCGGACCGCGCCCGTCAGCTGACTTACGCTTTGACTGAACCCGATGAAAAAGTCGGATTCAAGAGAAAGGCGCGTCCTGCCGTTCATTTTGTCTGTTTGACGCAATACGATGAAGAGCTGACAATCCCGACCGCTTATCCGCCGAAAGATTTGAAAAACACGATCGGCGCGTATTTGGCGGCAAACGGCAAAACACAGCTTCGAATCGCCGAGACAGAGAAATACGCTCACGTGACGTTCTTTTTCAACGGCGGCGTCGAAGAGCCGAACGGCGGCGAAGACCGCATCTTAATCCCGTCCCCGAAAGTGGCGACTTATGATTTAAAACCGGAAATGAGCGCGTTTGAAGTGACGGATGCGCTGCTGCAAAAAATCGACGAAGGCAAATATGATTTCATCGTTCTCAATTTTGCCAATATGGACATGGTCGGCCACACCGGCATCTTTAACGCGGCAATCGCGGCCGCCGAAGCGGTGGATGCCTGCGCCGGCAGACTGGCCGAAAAGGTTTTTGAAAAAGGCGGCGCGCTGATTGTGACGGCGGACCACGGCAACGCCGAACAGATGGAAGAAAATAACGGCGAGCCGTGCACGTCGCATACGACAAATCCCGTCAAAATGATTTACGCCGACAGTACAAATAGTGACCCGGCAACGAAAAAGACGGTCAAACGGTTAAGAGACGGCGGAAAATTATGTGACATCGCGCCGACTCTTTTGGAAATAATGAATATGGAAATTCCGGCGGAAATGACAGGGAAGTCTCTACTCATTAAAAATGACAACTGAAATGACAATAAAATAACGGCTGAAAAATTTACGACCTGCGCTTCGCTCAGGCCGTCATTTTCTATTTATTATACAGAAAAACGGATTACAGGATTAAGATTTATTTTTTTGCAGGCGCTTTGGCAGGCGTTTTCGCCGCTTTTTTGGCGGTTTTCGGCGCAGGTTTTGCCGCTGCTTTTGCTGCCGGTTTTGCCGCCGCTTTTGCTGCCGGTTTTGCCGCTGCTTTTGCCGCCGGTTTTGCCATCTTGACGATTTCTTCTTCGACTTCTTCGGCGCCTTCTTTGTAGAATTTCTCTTCATCCGGCTGAAGTTCGTGAAGCAAGCGGAGGAATTCGCCCGCGTGGATTTTTTCTTCATCGGCGATGTCGAGCAATACTTCTTTTGCAAGTTTGTTGTCGGTGGATTCTGCAAGCTGTTCATACAGCTGAATCGCTTCATACTCGGCGGAAACCATAAAACGAATGGCGCGGACAAGTTCTTCATGCGTCAGCTTACGGCCGTTTTTCAGGCCGGCGAAAGGATTACCAAATTCAGGCATGAGATATAAATTTGTGCCGCTCATATAAATAGTTTACAAGAAAAGGCGGTTTTTAAAAAGGCGGCTTTTAAAAAGGCGGCTTTTAAAAAGGCTTTTTATCGGATGACATGATTTAAGAGGCTATGACTAAATTCTTTGAAATCGATGAACGAGACGGTCCTGCTCGTATCGGAAAACTTTACATTTATTCAAACGGCGCCAAAAAAGAAGCGGCGCCTTTTCCTTTTATCCAAACGCCCTTTTTAATCGATTCAGCGAAAACCGCCGCCGATGATTCTTATCTTGTCAAAAATCTCGGAACGCTTTGGAACAGCGGAACGGATGACGACAGAAACGCGGCCGTTTTTCTTGAAAAGATTCAAAAATCGGGAGACGGGCAGCTTTTAATTTTACCGAGAAACCAATTCACGCTGACCTATTCCGAAGAAGAAAATGAAAAGCGCCGGCGTAAAATCTTTGAACAAACGTTGGCGGCGGAACTCGTCAGAAAACGCCCGACAGCCGCCATGATTCGCCCGATTCGGTATTCTAAAAAGCCTGAGCCGGCGTGCGTTTGTGGCGAAACGTCAGGTGTATCAGAAACCGAAATCAATTCACATCAACCCGATTTTGCCGGTGAAAATGAGTTTGTTGACGAAAACGAGTTTGCCGGCGAAAACGAGTTTGTCTCTGATGAGTCTGCCTCTGATGATTTTACCGCCGAAAATGAGTTTGCCGCTGAAAAAACCGGCTGCGACGTTTACATCATGGAAAGCGCCGGCACGTTTGATGATGACGCTATCGGTTTCTTTGAAGCTTTCCGAAATGTTAAAGAACGGCTGCCGGCGGATTCGGCGCTTTGGCTGCCGAACTTGGCGACGCCCGAAAACGTTGCCGTTTTGATTTATCTCGGCGCCGACTTGCTTGACACAACGCGCGCGGAAATCGCCGCTTTTTCCGGCAAATATATGACTGCCGCCGGCACGTTTTTCTTGGAAGACATGACGGAATTGCCTTGCCGGTGCGCCGCTTGCTTTGGAAAAACGGCGGCGGATTTAAGAGGGATGCCGGCCGCTGACAAAAGCCGCCTGCTTCGTGAGCACAATATTGCCGCGCTTGAGGCTGAAATGTCTTTGGTTCGCGAAAAGATTCGAAGAGGGGCTTTGCGCGAATATGTTGAAGGACAGTGCCGGACGCGAACGTGGCTGACGGGATTGATTCGATTGTTTGACAGAAGCCAAATCGCCGAAATCATGGCGCCGGCATTTCGCCGAAACACGATTTACGCCACAACGTCGGAGTCACAGAATCGCGCGGAAATTCAGCGTTTTGCGCGGCGGATTGTTGAAAATTATGAACCGCCGAAAAAAGAAATATTGGTCATTTTCCCGTGTTCATCCAAAAAACCGTATTCGATATCGGCGTCGCATCAAAGGTTCATTCAATCCATTGAAAGAAACCGCAGGTACGTCAATGAATTGATCATCACGTCGCCGATGGGCATCATCCCGAGAGAATTGGAACTGACTTATCCGGCCGCCCATTACGATACGACCGTCACCGGTCACTGGGATTTGGAAGAGCGCGCATGGGTTGGCGGTTTACTCGAAACTTACCTTTTGAAAAACAAAAACCTGTATAAACACATCATCGCCCACGTTGACGGGGCGTACCGCGAAATTTGTGAAGACGTCGCCGGGCGACTGGGGCTTTCCATAACGTATACGGTTGAAAAGAGTCCGGCGTCCCAAACAAGTTTGAAAAATTTGAGAATGGCCGTTGATAAAATCGTTGAAGAAGCGACGCCAAAAGAAACCCCCATTCCAAAAGAAACCTCCATTCCAAAAGAAATCCCCATTCTGACAGAAAGTCCGGTCTCAACAGAAAGTCCGACCCCGGCCGAAAGTCCGGTTGAAAGAGTGCACAAACCGCGTCCCTTATTGTTGAAAAGAAGCGGAAACGACGAAAAGTTGGACCAAGCGAAAGCGATTGCGCGGTACCAGCTCGGCCCGCTTGCCGATTCGCTGTTTACGAAAGAAACGACAATCAAAGGCAATTTCCCGAAATTCATGCTTTTGGACGGCAAAACACAGCTTGCCGTTTTGGTTCCCCAGTTCGGCCAATTGGCGTTTTCAATTGCCGCCGCCGAGAAATTAATCAAATCGGCGGATTATTCCGGCCAATACACCGTTACGATTGATGATTTTCTTCCCAAAGGGTCGCTGATGGCGCCCGGAATTATAAAAGCAGACCCGGCGATTCGATTCGGCGATGAAGTCATCATTCTCGGGAAAAACGCGATTGGTATCGGGAAGGCGAAAATGTCGGGCGTTGAAATGAATTCATCATCAAAAGGAATCGCCGTTTTACCGAGACATATGACGCACATCGAAAAAAGCTGAAGATTCTTTTTTCATTTTCTTTTTTTCATTTTTCTGCAATCAGCTTGTCTGCCAATCTGCCTGTCTGCCAATCTGCCTGTCTGCCAATCTGCCTGTCTGCCAATCTGCCTGTCTGCCAATCAGCCGTCTCTGAATGGCACCATATCGCATCCGGTGCATAACGAACACATCGTTTCGGATTTTTCGGGATGCAGGCCGTATTTTTGACTCATTCTTTTTTGTATGTCAAATAATTTCAAAAGCCGTTCCTTTGAAGGCCGTTCCATAAAACACTCTCCCGCGCGGAGTGGGTTTTCAAAAACGGGGCGGACGCAGGCGATGACGCCGATTTTCGCCAGTTTTTCGATTGTTTGTTCCATGGCATCATCGGTTTCACCAAGGCCGGCAATCACGTTGCTGTAAACTTTGCCTTTGCCGAAAACGCGAACCGCTTCTTCCATTTCGGTCCAAACAATTGTTTCGGCGAGTCCGGGGCAGACGTTTTTAAATATTTCGGAATCCGCGGTTTCAACGTTGTATTTGACTTCAGAAACGCCGGCATCTTTCAATCTTTTTGACCCGCCGGGCACGGCGTATATGGAAACGCCGACAGGAACGCCGTACTTGATGATTTCCGGCATCAGGTCAAGCACCCGCTCAAGCTCGCCTTCCGGCGTATTTTCAACGCCCGATGTGATTGAAATCGCTTTGACCGTTTCCTTTTTGAAAGCGTTTTTGACAATTTCAAGGCTTTCCTCTTTTGTTTTTGTGCGCCCCGAAAGTTTTGGGACGGAGCAGTATTTGCAGTCGTAAACGCATTTTTCGGACAGGTTGAGGTAAATTTGATCGGGGCAGTGCGCCGGAACGGATTCGATTCTTCCGGTCATAATCGGCTCTTTTGTTCCCGATATGTAAACGGCGACATTTCCCGAATCATCCGTTTTTCGAATCGTGACAGGTGAATTTTTATCAATGCTCAAACGAAGGCGGCAGCCGTTAGAAGTGATGAAAACAGACCCGCCGCTTCCTGCGCTCGGGCCGGCTGTTGATTTCAACGCCGGCATTATCAGGCCGTCATCTTCGGCGCGGGCTGTTCCGATTGAAAGCAAAAACGCTTTAATTTCGGGCGTCATCGGGATTTCTTTGTTTGTCATGCGTTTTCTAATGATATCATTTTTTTTTGAAATTTTCATTATTGCCAACATTATTTTTCATTGTTATTCATTACTCTTCATTTTTTAAATACAATGAGGATTTGCATGAAAAGTCAAATAATTAATCTGATCTTAGTGCACATGGATTTGTTTTTGCATAAAAATAATTTTGTGAAATCCTTAAATTATTAGTAATAATCAAATCGCAACTTTGCAAAAAAATCTTCATATTCTTTTTTTTGCTTTCCTAATTCATTCATTCGGTTTGATACAAAATAATAAAAAATTAAATATACAGACCTCAACTCTCTTAATTCAATGATTTTCATCTCATAATAATTGTAGTTTTTTATAGTTTTTATATACAGTTTAATGTTTTCATTAATGACAGAATCCGCATATTTATTTTCCAAATACGTTTCAAGCTCAAATGAATTTTTAATAATATCTGTTAATACTTCTTGATTCATCTCAAACCCTATGGAAGCGTAAAGGTTTGATATTTCATTTATTTTTTCCAGTAAAGGATGACAATATTCTTTCAACATATATTCAATATTTTCAATCTCCTCATGGGTTGATTTCATAAGTTCTGTCTTCTTTTCATTTTTCCTTTGATAATATGGTTCAATGGATGAAAAATAAGAGAAAATTACAGATGCCATTAATATACAAAAGCTGATTAATGCAGCGTCACTAATTATGTCATATAACTGAAATATATATTTATATATTATTATAAATGCTGCAACAACTGTTAGAATCAGAACAATTATAGATATGATTTTTATATATATGTAAAAAGCTTTACTAATGCTTATTAATTTCCCCTTCCCTATAAATTCGTATTCACTAGACGAATTCTGAAGGTTATATAATATTTCTCTATTCACCAAATATCCAACTAAACAAATTATTGTAAAAAACAATAAGCTAAGCAATGGTGTTACTACTTCATTTAATGGTGGTAAAATCAAAATTTCTGTATTTACGTTTTCAATAATCGATTGATCACTACCGATTAATGTAATAATCAAATAAAATGAACGCAAGGAGAGATTGATTAAATATATATATGTAAAAAAAATGACAACTAAAATAAAAAAACACAACACAAAAGTTAATATTCGATTATCTTCAAAGAAATTTATTATCTGCTTTAAGGCTCTCATATTTTATTATTTAATTTGGTTTTTATATTTCAATTTACCTGCTTTTATTTGAACAATTTCTGCACAAAAATACAGATGCATGAAAAAGATATGAGTTGAATGTTAATTACTCAATTTTAAGACTATTCACGCAAAACCCGGGGCTTCAAAAACTTTATATACCGGTATGTCCTTAAACACATTGTAAACTAAAAATCAGTTTATGGTTTACAATGGTTGAAGGCAAGCACGAAACATCCGTTCGATGTTCAATGTTTGTCTGAAAAACGAAATCACCTGCAAAAACAATTACTTAAAAAACGAAAACAAAAGTGAAAACAGATAACAAAGCCAAACATAATCGATTGTTGTGTGAAATCGGTCGATATTGTTTGATCCCGATTTTCGGCAGTTTCGGACATAATTCCGGATAAAGGCTGCCGAAGACCGGAATCAAGCATCGCTTGGTTCAAAACCCTAACACAAAATCCATGGACCCGGCTCTCCTTTGAAGGCACGGGTCCAAAAGCAGTAAACCCCACACCCTGTAACCAAAAAAACAAACCACTAAAAACGGAACAAACAAGAGAACGTAATTAAACCAACCTCATGGAGAAAGGCGGCAGACGAAATTATTTACTGCCGTCTTTTTTTTTGGGTTGCCGCGAATCGTTTTGTTACGATACACTGATTTTGATACACGGTTCTGACGCACGGTTCTGAACACTATTTCTGCATACTGATTTTGACACGCCGTTTTTGCATACCGATTTTGACACACCGATTCCGGTACACAGCATCGAATCAAACGGGAATCACATACGGCATTCCTTTAAAATATTCAAGGTGGACTTTAACGCCGTAAATATTTTCGATAATCTCGGGCGTGACGCCCTGCGCGTTGCAGGCGTCGCGGATTTCGCCGTCTTTCATGAAAACGAATTTGTCGGCGAAACGAAGCGCCAAGTTCATGTCATGCATTGTCAAAACGGTTGCTGTATTGTGGCCGGCGGTGACGTTTTTGATGATATTGAGAATTTCCAGCTGGTTGTGCAGGTCCAGACTGCTTGTCGGCTCATCTAACAAAAGGACACCGGGTTCCTGTGCGATGGCGCGGCAGATACAAACTTTTTGAAGTTCGCCGCCGCTTAATTCGTCAATGCTGCGAAGCTGCATGTCTTCAAGGCCGAATCTTTTTAAAGCGGCATCAACGATCTTATAATCATTTTCACTCACTGTCAGGCCGATATGAGGCTTTCTTCCAAGCAAAACGGCGTCAAATACGGTCATTCTTGAAACGTCGCCGCGCTGCGCAACGTAACCGATGTTTTTGGCGATTTCTTGCTTGGGCATTTTTGAGATATCCGCGCTGTCGACAAGGACGGCGCCGACACTTGGTTTTAAAATCATGTCCATGCATTTGAGAAGCGTGCTCTTGCCGACGCCGTTGGGGCCCATGATGGCGAGAATTTCTCCTTTATTAACGCTGAAATTGATATCGTTGAGCACTTTTCGGCTTTTGTAACGGAAATGAACGCCGTTGACTTGAAGAATCATTTTATCTCCCTCGACTCATTTTGTTTTCCCGATTCATTTTATCTCCTCTTCATGATTAAGTATAAAAAGACCGGAGCGCCGAGGAACGCGGTGATGATTGCGACGGGCAGCACATGCGGGGAAATCATTGTTCGGGCAATGGTGTCGGCAACCAAAAGCAAAAGCGCGCCGCAGACGGCGGTTCCGATGATCAGGTAACGCTGGTCATCACCGATTAAGCGCCGCATAATGTGCGGGCACACCAATCCGACAAAGCCGATGACGCCCAAAAAGGAAACGACGACGGCGCTGATGAGGGATGCCGCCATCATGCTGACGAAGCGAAGGCGGGAGGCGTTGACACCCAAACTTTTCGCGGTTTCATCGCCCGCGTCCATGGCATTGAGGTCCCAGCGTTTCCAAATGAAATAAATAAAACAAATTAAAAAGACGGCGGTGATGATTGAAAGTTCTGTCCAGCCCGCGCGGGCGACATCGCCGAACTGCCAGAAAACGATTGCTGCGACCTTTGACTCATCCACGAAATATTGAATGGCGGCAAGGCCGGCGACGGCAAGCGTATTCATCGCGACGCCCGCCAAAATAATGACTTCGGGCGACGTTGAACGAACTTTTGCAATGGCGAGGATGATCAAAGCCGCCAGCATGCTGAAAACAAAAGCGCAAATCGTGATGAGGTATGGATTATTTATTGTAAACGCTTCCATGGCGCTGCTGCCGGTCGCGCCGAAACCGAAGATTAAAATACCGACAGCGGCGCCAAACGCTGCGGCATTGGAGAGGCCAAGCGTATAGGGTGACGCCATCGGGTTTTTCAAAACCGATTGCATCGCAGCGCCGGCGATTGCCAAACCCGCGCCGGCAACAATTGCGGTAATAATTTGAGGAATGCGTATGTTCCAAATGACGCGTTCATAAAGGCTTGTGCCGGGCCCGCCCAAAAGCGTTTGAATGACATCGGGGATCGGAATGTAAATCGAGCCGACTGAAACGGCGAACAGAGCAAAAAAAACCAAAAAGATAAACATGCCTGTGATGATGCCTACTTTTCGGGCGATGTATTTTTTATAGACCGCCGGCTTTACCCCGTCTTCTAAATGCATTTATTTTCCTCCTGAAACGGCGGGCAGATCGATGCAGATTGATTTTGATCAATTGTTTTCAACCAGTCGTTTTCAACCACTTGGTTTCAATCAATTGTTTTCAACCACTTGGTTTCAATCAATCATTTTCAACCACTTGGTTTCAATCAATCGTTTTCAACCACTTGGTTTCAATCAATCGTTTTCAACCACTTGGTTTCAATCAACCCGCTTCAATCGTTTTTCTTCAATCAGCCGACCCTTGTGTAAGACAGTCCGTCAGCGTTTTCTTTTATTTGGTCAAAAACGGGTTTGCCGACGATGAATGTATAAATCTCGTCTGCTTTTTGGGCGGGGTCGATGTCTTTGAATTGTTCGGGGTACAGGATTTTTCCGATGTAGTAGCAGTTGGCGAGTGCCGTTTCGTGGTTGACGCCCATGGACGTGTGGGGGTTGACGGCGTATACTTCGCCGGATTTGACGGCGGACAACTCTCTGTAAGACGCGTCGTTTCTCAATTCAAAAAACGCGCCTCCGCCGGCGGCTGTCGAGGTTTCGACGTCCACGAAAATGATATCGGGGTCCCATTCCAGTATTTTTTCTTTGGCAACGAGAGCGTATCCCGTGCTTGAACCGGTCAGCGGGACGCCGGCTGCCACGTTGTCGGCTTTTAAGATGATGAAAGGCAAATAAATCGGGTTGGTGCCGTTTAAGCCGTGTGGGCCGTTATACGCAACGCCGCCGACGTAGACGGTTTTATCGGAGACGGGCACATCTTTTACCCGATTTTCCAAATCCTTTAACGTGTCACTGAAATACTGAATGACTTCTTCAGCGCGCTGTTCTTTATGGAGAATTTTGCCGACCATGAGAAGTGATTTGTCAATTTCTTCTTTATCTGAGGCGTAATTGCCCGAAAAGAACAAAACAACGGGAATGCCTGTCTTGGACTGAATCATGTCGGCGGCCGCGACTTCTGCGGCTGAGGTTGCCGAGACAAACAAGACATCGGGGTTCGCTCCCAAAAGACGTTCGGCATCAACAGCGCCTTTGGTTGTGCCCAGCATCGGATTATTTCTGATTTCGGGGTGCGCCAAAGCATACGGGCGCTTGTCGCTGACCATGGTGAAGGTGCCGCTGTCCTGATAATCAACAGCGACAACGCGGTCAACGACACCCAGATAAACGAAATATCTCATGGAACCCGAGCCGCTGACAGCGATTCTTTCGGGATTATCGGGAACCGTTACGCTTCGTCCAAACGCATCAATGATCGTTACTGTTTCTTTATCGCTGCCGCTGTCATTGGAATTTCCGAGACACCCTGAAAACGGGGCGGCCAAAAGAAGAATTGCCATTAAAAATGCAAATATCGCGAAGGTTGTTTTTGTTTGAAATCTCATGTTTTTACCCTTAACCTTTTGAGAACAATTTGAAGTATTATTTTCTCATATTCATTCAAATATCTTACAAAATTTTAAAATGTTAGCAACAACTCCGATGAATTTTAACATATTTAACATTTATTCTGACAAACTTTAAAGCCTCTTTTGCCCCTTCTTTTGTTAACAGGTGACAGCGATTCGTATTTTGAATAAATTTAAATAGGTGATATTCCAATTTAGTGTTATGAATTCAAATTCCTTACTCAACGAGATTACAAAACGTACATACGATGATGCCATTGCATTTCACGGCCATTCTTGCGGCGGTCTGGCGCTCGGCTACGTTGCCGCCCTTTACGCCAAAGAATTGTTGGATTTGGATTATTCGGAAGACGAAGAAGTCGTCGTGATTACAGAAACGGATTCATGTACGGTGGATTCCATTCAAACCATTCTCGGATGCACGGCGGGAAAGGGTAACTTAATCGTTAACAACTGGGGCAAAACAGCCTTTTCATTTTACAAACGCGGCGGAAAAGCCGTTCGTTTGGTCATGCGCGCGGATTTTTTTAAACCGAATCCCGAAATGGACGCTCTTCGCGCCAAAGTGATGTCAAAGACGGCATCCGAAGGCGAAGCCGCCCGTTATCATGAACTCTCCAAGCAGCGCGTCGATGACGTTTTATCAACACCCGGCAGCCGAATTTATGACATCAAAGAACCGCAAATGCCGGTTCCCGAAAAAGCCAAAATTTTTGACAATATCATTTGCCCCGTTTGCGGCGAATCCGTCGGCACGGCGCGCTGCGTTGAATCCGGCGGGCGGAAAATCTGCCAATTCTGTTTTCAAAACGAAAAATGAGTCAAAGAATTGTCAACGATTTGTCAATGAATTGTCAGAGAATTGTCAAAGAATTGAGGCGAAGAGAGGCGCCGCCGCAATTCTTGAAGCAACCTTTTTATTTATATATCGCTTTTTCAGAAGCAGATACTATGAGTTTCCGCGATTTTATTGACGAACTGAAGAAAAACGGCCGGCTTACCGAAGTCGAAATGCCCGTTTCCAAGAATTACGAAGCGCCGGTCATGGCGCATGAAACAAAAGGACCGATTTTTTTCAGCGATGTTGACGGTTCCAAAGCCATTATGAATTTGCTCGGCACCAGAGAAGAACTCGGCGCCATGCTTGGCGTCCCCAAAGAAGACATTATCAAACGTTTGGCAGACATCGTGCCCGACGGCGATGTCGTGGTTGTCAAAGAGTCGCCGACAAAAGAAGTCGTTATCGCCGAGAAGGATGTGGATTTGTTCAAACTCCCCATCATGAAGCACTTTGAAAAAGACGGCGGCGAAGGATACATTACGGCAGGCATTGTTGTTTCCGAATTCGGCGGCGAGAAGAATGCATCTATTCACAGATTGATGGTCATTGATAAAAATACACTGGCCGCCCGCTTGGTGCCGCCGCGTCACACTTTTGTGCTTCACAAACAAGCCGCCGAAGCGGGAGAGAAACTTCCGGTCGCAATCGTCATCGGCGCGGACCCGATCATCACATACGCGACCTCCACCCGCGTTCCGCTGTCCAAGGAATTTGAATACGCGGCAGCCCTTCGCGGCGCGCCCGTTGAGCTTTTTGAATGCGACAACGGCGTCAAAGTCCCGCACGCGGAATATGTGCTTGAAGGGTACATCGACCCCAAAGAACGCGTCATGGAAGGGCCGTTTGTGGACATCACCGGCACATACGACCACATTCGCCCCGAGCCCGTTATTAAAATCACAAAAATCTACTGCCGCAAAGACCCGATTTATCACGGCATCCTGCCTGCCGGCGCCGAACATCTTTTGATGATGGGCGTGCCGTATGAGCCGAAAATTTACAAAGCCGTCAGCGAAGTGACAACCGTTTCCAACGTGGTTCTCACCGAAGGCGGCTGCTGCTACTTGCACGCGATCGTTCAAATCAAAAAGCAGACGGAAGGCGATGCCAAAAACGCGATTATGGCCGCGTTTGCCGCTCACACCAGTTTGAAGCACGTCGTGGTCGTTGACGAAGACATAGACATTTTCAATCCCGACGACGTCGAATTCGCAATCGCGACGCGCGTGAAAGGCGACATGGACATCGTGATTGTGCCAAACGCCCGCGGCAGTTCGCTTGACCCGCGCGGCGCGCCCGACGGCACGACAACAAAAGTCGGCGTGGACGCGACAAAAGTGTTGGCCAACAAAGAAGACTTCGAGCGCGCGAAGTTTCCCGCGTTGAAAAAGTGAATTGCCTGATGAGACGGCAGACGAAATGAAACGGCAGACGGCAATTGATTGGAATGGGACGGCAACGGAAATTTAACTGTAAATGAGGCGGCAACATGTATCTGACAAAGGAAGAAGAAAGAACCCTTCGCGGCGAGGACGGCGAAACGCTTCGCAAAATGATTGAAATTTTAGTTGCGCTCGGCGATATTTACGGCGCTGACGCGCTCATTCCGATTAAGAGCGCTCAGGTGTCGGGCGTGTCATATAAAACCATCGGCGACGCCGGCATTGAATGGATTTCCGATTTGAATAGTACGGTGAAGGTGCCGACTGTTTTAAATCCGGCCGGCATGGACATGAATAATTGGGAACGCCTCGGCATCGACCCGGCATTCGCCGCCAAGCAAATCGAAATCATTAAGGCGTTCGGTCGCCTCGGCATCGACCCGAAATGCACTTGTACGCCTTATTATCTCAGCGGTTTTGACGTTCAATACAAAGACCATTTGGCTTGGGGCGAGTCATCCGCTATTTCTTTTTCAAACTCCGTTCTCGGCGCGCGCACCAACCGTGAAGGCGGCCCGTCCGCGCTGGCGGCGGCGCTTCTGGGTAAGACGCCCGATTACGGCTACCATAAAACCGAAAACAGAAAGCCGAGTTATGAAATCATTGTGGATTTTGAAACGTCAGGCTCCGATTACGGCGCGCTCGGTTTCGTCGCCGGTAAGATGGTCGGCAATAAAATCCCTCTTTTTAAACTGAAATCCGTGCCGACGCATAATGAAATGAAAATGCTCGGCGCGGCAATGGCGGCATCAGGCGCCGTTGCTCTTTACCACGTTGACGGCGTCACGCCCGAGACGAAGGACAAAGAATTCGTTTACGAAAAGCCGCCGGAAAGCGTTGTGATTGACCAAAAGGACATCAATGCGGTTTACGAATCCGCCGGCGGAACAGGGGCGACAGGGGCGCAGGGAGCGGCAGGAGCATCGGTGGCGGCAGGAGCGCCGGGAGCGACAGGGGTGGCAGGAGCGACAAGATCGCCGAATGATATTGTCACCATCGGGTGCCCACACTGCTCAAAAGAAGAGCTGGAACAGATCGCTTCTCTTTTGGAAGGCAAAACCGTTGTGAAAGAATTTTGGATATTCACTGCCAGAGAAGTGGCGGAGCAAAACAAAACGACTGTGAACCGCATCGAAAAAAGCGGCGCGAAAGTCGTTTGCGACACATGCATGGTCGTGTCGCCCGCCGCGAATTCATACAAGAGCATGTTGGTCAACTCCGGCAAAGCTTTCGCCTACGTTCCAAGCATGTGCGGCCTGAAAGCCACATACGGGACCGTCGAAAAGTGCGTCAAAGACGCGACGGGGGAGATTTAATGGGAATCATCATTAAAGGGCGAACAATCGCCCGCGGCAAAGCGTCGGGAAAAGCGTTGATGACAAAAGACCCGATTTCGTTTTTAGGCAACATTGAACCGGAGACGGGAAAAGTCGTTGACCCGGCGCATGAACTGTTCGGCCAATCCGTCCAAGGTACCGTCTTGGTCTTTCCGCAGGGAAAAGGTTCTACCGTTGGCTCTTATGTCATTTACAGTTTGAAAAAGAACGGAAAAGCCCCCGCAGCCATTATTAATTTGGAATGCGAACCCATCGTCGCCGTCGGCGCAATCATTTCCGAAATTCCGTTGATTGATAAATTGGAAATTGACCCATACACCGTTTTAAAAGACGGGGATGAAGTCATCGTCAACAGCGCCGAAGGGTACATAGAAATTTTGTAAAACGAACGGTTTATCAAACATGAGTGAAAGGAAGTCGAAAGACGGGACTGTAAATAATTCGCCGGCAGATTCCTCTCAGGACGACTCAGCCGGCCTTCCTGCCGTTCTTTCTGCCAACCATTCTGCCAACCATTCTGCCAACCATTCTGTCAACCTTTCTGCCGGTTTTCCTGATGCTCTCCCTGCCGCCCTTCCTGTTTATTTTCGCTATAATAAAAAGAATGCTTACAGTTATTCCGCGCTTGTTCCTGCGCTTCCCGGCGCCACGTTTTCTAAAAAGCCGGAAAACGGTATTATGATTTACAGTTTCTTTACAAACCAAAAGGAAGACATTTTTGAAGAAATCTGCCAAGCCCGCGCCGACCGTTTGAATTCGTTCTTCATTGCCGGCGGCCCTCATCCGTCGGGCGCGGCCGCAAAAACGCTGGAATATTTTGACGCCGTCGTTATCGGCGAAGGCGAAGAAACGCTTCCCAAAATGGTTTCTCGTATTTTGGAAAACGAACGAAAAGGAATTGACCGAAAGACCGGTTTTGAAGAAATCGCCGGCATCGCGTTCAAAAACAACGTCGGCGGAATTGTCATAACGCCCCCAGGTCCCGCTGTTGAATTGGATAAATTCCCTTGCTTTTCGCCGAACAGCATCTGGCGCCCGCTTGAAATCTCTCGCGGCTGCCCTCACCGATGTAAATTTTGTCAAACGCCTCAGATGTTCGGCTACAAAATGCGCCACAGAAGCGTTTCTGAAATCGTGAAGTACGCCGCTTATTACGATGACCTGCGTTTCCTTTCTTCCAACGCGTTTGCATACGGCGGCAACGGCGTGACGCAAAAACCCGAGAAAGTCAAAGACCTGCTCTCAAGCCTCTCAAACCTCGGCGGCAAGCGGATTTTTTTCGGCACATTTCCCTCAGAAGTCCGCCCCGAATTCGCAACGGAAGACATGATTGATTTGGTCGTCAAATATTGCGCCAACGATTCTCTCAGCATCGGCGCTCAATCGGGAAGCGATACCGTTTTAAACGAAATCGGCCGCGGCCATTCCGCCGAAGATGTGTATAACGCCGCCGAAGTTTGCCTCGGCGCCGGCATAACGCCAATCGTGGACTTCATCATCGGTTTCCCGAGTGAAACAATAACCGACCAGGAAAAAACCCTCGAAATGATTGATTGGCTGTGCCGAAACGGCGGCAAGGTGCACGCGCATTATTTAACGCCTCTGCCGTCCACGCCTTATGAGCATTCCGTTCCCGCCAAAGTTCACCCCGACATTTCAAAGAAGCTCGGGAAGTTGGCGCTCGGCGGTCAATTGACAGGCGTTTGGGAAAACATAAAGCAAAGAACGGTTGAAAATAAAGACGGTTGAAAACTAAGACGGTTGAGAATAATGCCGTTTGAAACCCTGCCGTTTGAAACCCTGCCGTTTGAAACCCTGCCGTTTGAAAATCATTGTAATCTTTGTAAATCATTGAATCTCAATTGAAAATCTTTGTAAATCATTGTAAATCATTGTCGCTCAATTGAAAATCTTCAAAATCCGTTTGAACAAACTCGTTCGACCGGTAAGCCCGTCAAATTTTTATCTTTTTTGAAAAATTCAATTAAAGGCTGCGTTTTGAAAAGCCGTACCAAACTTATATATAACGAGAATGATATTATTATAGGAGATGAAGACGTATTTGTAGCCGTTTTCATTCATCATGTGTGCCGCGAAACTCATAATTTATGTCTCAACATAATTTAGAAAGCGTTCAAAGCATCATGAATCCGGGCAATATTTTGTTAGCGTTTATCGCTGTTTATTTTCTTTATTGCCTGTTCATTAAAAAATGTAATAATTGTAAACTAAATTATTGTAAGTAATATTTGTAAAATATTAGGAGTTATAATTATGGATTTTGCTATTATTTCCGCCGCTCTCAAGAACGGCTGGGATGCATTTAAAAATAACGCCGTCGCTTTCATCGTTGGCTTATTGATTACGATTGTCGGTTCGATTTTTATTATCCCAATGGCCCCGCTGTTCTACGGTCTTTACAGCATGGCTGTTAAAGGCGCAAGCGGCGAAAAAGTTTCAATCGGTGATATTTTCATCGGCTTTAAATCCGTCAGCGCATTTATCAGAAGCTGGATTTACTGGATTATTTACATAATCATCATCATCATCATCTCAATTATCTCAAGCATTTTGGGTAGCATTCACTGGGTACTTGCCATTATCGCTTCACTTTTGAGCATCATTTGGGGCCTTGTTGCATTCTTCTCGATATACATCTATGTGTCCTCAGATGTGGGTGCAATCAGCGCATTCAAAGAAAGTTTCAATGTTTTGAAGAATAATCTTCTCATGACGATTCTCACATACATTGTTTACGCTGTCCTTTGTATCATCGGTTTCATCCTCTTGGGTATCGGTATCTTTATTACCTTCCCGATCGCAATGGTCTTCACAGCCACTGTCTTGAAGACACTCAAAGCGTGAATTTGAGACGAAAAGCAAAAGCAATTTGACTGAAAATTAAATATGAAAAACCGATTCGGAGTCCTTTTCGGACTCTGATTTTTTTTTGAAAAAATTGGTAAAATATGCAAAGCATTGCAAAGAAAATAATATAAATATTGTTTTATATAATATATATTCGACTAATATATAAACATTACGAAAAAACGAAAACATTAAGGAGTTATTCAAATGAGTACAAATATTGATTTTAATATTATTACAGACGGTCTCAAAAAGAGTTGGGACGTCTTTGTGGGCAACGCTGTTCCTTTCATCGTCGGTCTCGTGATTTTGTTCATCGCAGCATTTTTTTCTTTCCTGCTTATCCCGATAGTCTTGGTCGCGCCGTTAGGCTACGGCTTTGCTTACATGACGATTAGAGGCATACGCGGCGAAAAAGTCGAAATCGGAGATATTTTCATCGCCTTAAAATCCGTCAGCATGTTCATCCGAAGCTGGATGTATTTCATTATCCCTCTCGCGATTATCTTTGTCTTATCAATCTTCGTCATCATCTTTGCAGGATTATTGGCAACCATTTCCGGCACCCTCTCTTTCCTCTTCCTCATGTTCCTTTTCGTGCTTTGTTTCATTCTGGGTATCGCTTTGATACCGGTTTTATTCTTTGCACTGTATATTTACGTGATGACCCCGTCCGAGAATGTCGTTTATGCATACAAAGAAGGATTCAATGTCTTTAAGGGCAACATAATTATGACAATTATCACAATCATTGTTGTCTACCTCCTTTCAATCATCCCTATCCTCGGCTCCATTTTGGGCGGTCTCCTGACGGTTCATGTTTTGAAGACCCTTAAACCGGACCTCAGAGACGATGCGCACTTTGACTGAAATATTAAAAAATGTTAAAAATGTAATATATGAAAAAGCAATTCAGAGCCCGCTCAGGCTCTGAAAAATTACATTTTTATTTCTTATCTTCTATCAAGAAGTGCATAATTTCATGACTTCATTAGCAGTCATGAAGTTTATGCACTTTCTTGGTCTATTATTCAGCATATTTTCAAATGCGGTCCTTTAATGTGAGGTGGCTATATTTTTTATATCATGACGAAGGCGATTATATTAATCGTTTGATAATGGTCTTTATTTCGTTAGAAAATAGGAGATGATAATATGATCCAAATATCAAAGAAACGACACGTAATTCCTTTGATAGAATGTTTTATTTTATCATTTCTCCTCCTATTGGGAATGAAAAATTCTGTATTAGAAGCGTTAGATGGGGTATTCACCTCTCGGCAGATACCGATAATTTTGTGTATCGCAGGGCTTATTTTCCATATTATTCTCTATTCAGTTCTGCAGAAAAAATTTAATTTTGGATTGAATGTTTTTCTTTACGGTGTCGGCTTTGCAGCAAGCTGTGTTAATATTTTATTTCACATTTTTGCAATACTTCAAGATTCGTGGGGTATGGTCCAAACAATCTTTTATTATTATTACATACTTCCGTTTACATTGTTATTTTATTCATATGCAACCTTACTTCAAAATAAGGAAAAAGACATCAATAAGGTTACTTTATTTTTAATGACCGCGACGGTTGTTTCTTTTGCGGCTTTAATGCTTATTAATATAATTGAGTTAGGGATTCTTCATCTTATGCTGGGCATTCCGATGATCTTTTTTGGATATATCTTTTATAGTTCAATTCACAAGAAATATGTACTCAATCTTCGAGAATTTGCATGGTGTTCATTTCTATTATCATGGACAGCGCTTTAGTGTCATTTTATGTACAAAATTGTAATAATACCATTTTGAGGGAGATGAAGAATTTAACTGTTTGCCGGGTTCATTTTTCAGTCATTTTTCAGTCATTTTTCAGTCTTATCTTCATTCTTTTTTCCATCGTTCTTTTAGGTCAGACACTTCTGTAATCTTTTTATACATCCGCCGAATTTGTGTTAACTATCAAACGCTGCGGAAAGAAAAGAAAAATTATTTATTTCGCCGACTGACATGGCAAATGCAAAGCAGAAGACGCGCAAGCCACGCGAGCCGCCGGCGTAATCAAAAACAGGATACAGACCAAGCGAATGCTCGAATCTCTCGGCGCTTTGGAACAACTTTACAATCAAATTAACGTGGTCGAATTCGACCACTTAAAATGCATGCCGGATTGCTTTCTTTTGCATTCTGTATAAAGAAGGATTGAACGTCTTTAAGGTCAACAATAACATGACAATTAGTCGGCATAAATTGAAGTAACACTATCAAACGCTGCGGTAAGGGAAGAAAAATGATTTTTCCAAACGAATACAAAACAATCGGATGGACGGAAGAAGGCAAAACGTCTCCCGACGAACGAAAAATAATCTACTTTTTATCGGAATACATTCTCGAAAAGACAGCCGAAGGTTACAATTTGTATAAAACCGAGCACGAAGGGGCAGGCTTAATTCGGAAAACGAAAAGTGCCCGATTGATTTCGGGCGCTTGGGAAACAGTCCTTTTCAAAAAACCGCTGAATATCAAGAATCGGGCGCTTTTAATTCAAACGGCGGCGAAATTGTTAGAAGAAGAGAATGAGAAGAGAGAAAAAGGGGAGACGAGAGAGAAAGGGGAGACGAGAGAGAAAGGGGAACAGAGGGAAGAGATAGATGTGAGGCCGGCGACAACCGTTATTTTCACGGGCATTGACCGCCACCTGACGTTTGTCAAAGACCCCGACCTTTCGGCAATAACGGAAATTGAAGTTATTGATGTCACCCCGCCGGAACCGCCGTGGCTGGCGGATTGTGTCAGACGGCTGGATGGCGCTGATATTTTCGGCGACCTTCAGATTCGGTTCACGGAAAAAATCGCGGACCTCTCCGTTTACCAAGGGGATAAAACCATCTATCCCTGCCGCTCCTCGGGATTAAAGGGGAAGTTCCTTGATTCCGACAGGATTGATGAAAAGGAAGACGGGTGGCGCCTCGTCGGCTGCGACACGTCCAAAAGGATTGCCGAGGCGCTGTATCCCGATTTGAAATATGAGTTTTTTGAAATGTGCCCGATGCGATCGGAATTGACAAAACCCGAAAAACCGTTCATCACAAGATGCTGCAAATCCGAAAATTCAGGCAACATTGTCAAAATAAACGGACAGACGGGAATCATTGTTCATTGGGGGACGGGCGAATGGCAAATCGCCGAAAGCATTCGGAAACTGGCGCTTGAACTTCAAAAAGAAGAATGAATGAAAAATGAAAAAAAAGGCAGAAGAAGGATCAAAAGGAGAACTGAATATGAATAAGACAGCATTGATTACCGGCGCTTCAAGCGGTATCGGCCGCGAATTGGCAAAAGTCTTCGCGGGCAACGGGTACGATTTGATTCTCACGGCACGAAATGAAAAGAAACTGGGAACATTAAAAGACAAACTTGAAGCGAAATACGGCATCAAGGCATTTGTCATCATCAAAGATTTGTCTCAAAAAGACGCGGCGCAGGATGTTTTCAATGAAGTCGGAAAAGCCGGTCTTTCCGTTGACGTTCTTGTCAACAACGCAGGATTTGGCGACTATAAGCGCTATGCGGATGCCGATTGGTGGAAACAGTTTGACATCGTGCAGGTCAATATTCTCGCTTTAATGCAAATGACAAGATTATTCCTCCCTCAAATGATACAAAAAGGAGACGGGAAAATCTTGAATATGGCGTCCATGGCGGCTTTTGCGCCGGGGCCGTTTATGTCCGTTTACTACGCGTCAAAAGCGTTTGTCCTTTCCTTCTCGGAAGCGTTGGCGGCCGAATTGAAAGGAAGCGGCGTTACGGTGACGGCCGTGTGCCCGGGGCCGACAAAAACAGGATTTGAAGAAGCGGCGGGAAGCGGCGCAAGGAAATTGTTTGATACCGCCAAAAGAGCCTCAGCCAAAAAAGTGGCTTTGTTTTCCTATCAAGCAACAATGAGCGGAAAAATCGTCGCCGTTCCCGGTTTCAAATACAAAATTGCGGCATCGGGGCAAAAAATACTTCCTCGCCGCGCGGTTTCGGCGTTTATTTTAAAATTGCAGGGTGAAAAATAAAAAAAACGAATAAGGCTAATCAATAAATCAAACAAAATTATTCAAATAAAGCAAATCAAACGCCCTCTTTGTGAAATCTTAAAAAACAAGTTTATGAAAAGAAGGGCGTTCATTTTTCTTAATTTTTACTTTAAAACCTTTTTAATTTTTTTTTTAAACTTTTTTAAAACTTTCAGTAATGAACTCTTTTTCCCGACGCGTCGCGGTGATATTTGCCAAACTCGGAATCCGTCAACGTTTCTGCTTTGAAAACGGGACCGTCTTTACAGACGCGAACGCCGAGGGTGTCCATACAGCAAGAGCCGCAGACGCCGATTCCGCATTTAAAATAACGCTCCATTGAAAATTCGGTTTTGGAGACGGCTTGTTTGTCAATCAAAATCTTCATGACGAATTTCAACATCAATTCGGGGCCGCAGACATAGATTTTATCGAATTTTGTCAAATCAAGGCCGTTTAAAACATCCGTCACAAACCCCTTTTTGCCTTTGGAACCGTCATCGGTTGTCAGAATGACATCTCCCGTTTCAGCGAAGCGCTCTTCAAAAATCAAATCGGATTCGCTTCTGGCGCCTAAAACGGTCGTGACGGAAGCGCCGATGTCTTTTGATTTCTCGGCAAGGGGCGCAAGGGGCGCGGCGCCGATGCCGCCGGAAACGATGAGGACCCGTTCTCCCTTTTCGGGCAGCGTAAACGGATTTCCGAGGGGACCGCGCAAACCGACGCTGTCACCAACCTTCAATTGAAAGAGCGCTTGCGTTGCCGGGCCGACCACTTGGAAAGTCACGCCATTTGTGTAGGAGCAGCCGAGAGGGATTTCGTCAACGCCGCGGATCCAGACCATACAGAAATGGCCGGGGGAGGCGTTTTCAAAGGATTTGTCAAAGAAAAGCGTTCGTTTGTTGTTGGCGGCTTCATCTTTCACATCAATAATTTTGGCATTCATCGGAAAGCCGGTTTTAGAATTGCAGGGTGAACTGCCTTCAATACACTGATTCGTTTGATCAGTTCGATTCGTTTGATCAGTTCGATTCGTTTGATCAGTTCGATTCGTTTGATTAGCTTGATTATTTGATTTTCCCGTCATTTTTCCGCCCGCCTCATTTTCTCCTGTGCGCCAAACCGATCAGTTCATCAAACCCGTAACCGTTTTCTTTCATGAAATTTTCGGCGCCGGTCCAAACGTCTTTGAAAACATTTTCATTTTCATAAACGGCTGAGCCGATTTGAACAGCGGACGCGCCGGCCATCATCATTTCAATCATATCTTCATAACAAGAAATGCCGCCGACACCGATAACCGGAATGTCAAGCGCCTCATACAAATCATAAACGCATTTGACCGCCGCCGGCTTGATGGAAGGTCCCGATAAACCGCCCGAACGATTGCCGAGAACAGGCCAGCCGGAATGAATGTCAATCGCCATTCCGCGAATGGTATTGATCGCGACGACAGCGTCTGCGCCGCCTGCCTGCGCCGCTTTTCCGATGTCTTTGATATTTTGGACATTCGGCGTCAGTTTGACCCAAACGGGAACATCCACCGCGTTTTTAACCGCAGCCGTCACTTCTTCAACCTGACACGGCTGACTGCCGATGTCGGCGCCGTATCCTTTGGCGTGCGGACAGCTGACATTCAGTTCAAAGGCATCCGGTCGGGACGGCAACAGCCCTTTCGCGACCGCGACAAAATCCTCGGTGCCGGCGCCGAAAACGCTGGCAATGACGGGCGCGCCCGCGCCTGTGCCGTTTTTGACAAAGTCGATTTCCTGACAGAAATCATCATAAGAAGGATTAGGCAGTCCCATGGCGTTTAAATATCCGATGACTCTGCCTTTACCGCCGTCGGCGTTTAACGCAATCATGGAAGGATTCGGATGTCCGTAAACGGGAACCGGGCCGATGGATTTCGTCACAACACCGCCGGCGCCCTTTTGAAGCATGCGTGCCATGGACGCGCCGGTTGTCCCGAGGATGCCGGCCGCTAAAAGAGTCGGATTTCTGAGAGTGACGCCTGCTGTTTGATACACGTTTGTTCGTTCCTTTTAATTTTTTAGAATTCTGATTTTCCGTTGAATTGTTTTTCCGCTGAATTGATTCTCTGCCAAATGTTTTTCCGTTTAATCCATTCCTTTTTCGCCCTTCAATTCCCGAATATGACAGATGGCTTCCTCTGCCAGCAGTTTGCCGCCGGAATCAGCCAAATATTTGCCGAGCGCTTCCGCTTCTTTTTCCCAGTTGTCGGCGGAAATTTTCTCATCCACTTTGATACTTTTCGTGCCGTCACAGGATAAAACCTCGGCGCGGACGCGAATCTTTGCGCCGTTTTGTTCAAATTTGGCGTAAGAGCCTATCGGCGTTGTACAGCCGCCTTCCAAATCACGAACAACAATTCGCTCAATTTTTGTTTCAATTTGAGACGTTTCATCGTTGAGAAGAGAAACAGCATCGACCGCCGGCGTTCCTGCAAGCGCGACGACCGCGACCGTTCCCTGATTCGGTGACGGGCAGAACATATCAAGGTCAAGCCTGACGCGGACTCTGTCCGTCCATCCCATGCGTTCCAGGCCGGCTTCTGCCAAAATGATGCCGTCATATTGTCCCGTTTCCAGTTTTTTGAGGCGGGTGTCAATGTTGCCGCGCAGTTCTTCAATAACCAAATCGCCGCGATACCGAAGAAGCTGGGCGCGGCGGCGCATGGAGCTGGTGCCGATGACCGCGTTTTTAGGCAGTTCATCAATCGTTAATCCGTCTTTTGTTAAAAGAACGTCATAAGGAGAATCGCGCGGCAGAACAGCCGCTGTCACCAATTCCGGCGGACGGGCGGTCGGCAGGTCTTTCATGGAGTGAACCGCAATTTCAATCCCTTCCGCAATCATCGCGTCATCCAGTTCCCGAACGAAAGCGCCGACGCCGGTTGAAATCTGATGAAGCGGACGATCGGTAAAACGGTCACCGTCGGTTTTTATTATCCGCTCTCCGGTTTCGACCCCTTTCTCTTTTAAAAGTGCGGCGACTTTACGCGTTTGAACCAGCGCGAGCCGGCTTCCCCTTGTTCCGATAATCATGATTCGTACTTTCCCGTTATTTTTCAAAAAATATTGTCAATCCATATTGTCAATCTGCATTCATCCAAATCAAACATCTCAAATCAAACATCTCAAATCAAACATCTCAAATCAAACCAAAATATTCAAACCGATTTCAAATCAAATTCTTTTCGACCGCTTCGGCCGTTTGTCTGAAATCCTCATCCGTGTGCGCCAATGAAATGAAATTTGTTTCAAATTGTGACGGCGGGAGGAAGACGCCCGATTTCAGCATTCGGTGGAAGAATTCCATGTAGCTTGCGGCGTCGCATTTTAAGACTTCCTGATAATTCAGGGGTTTGCCGCCGAAGAAAATGACAAACAGAGAGGACAAGCCGCCGACATAATAATCCGGTCTTTTGTCGCCGACGACATCGGACAGCATTTTGCGGAAAATATCGCCGCGCTTGTTCAGTGTTTCCTGAACTTTGTGCTCCTTCATGTAATCCAGAATGGCAATGCCGGCCGACATGGAACACGGGCTGCCGCAGAACGTGCCGGCTTGATAGACAGGGCCGCTTGGGGAAATCAGTTCCAGAATGTCTTTTCTGCCGCCGAAAATTCCAATCGGCATGCCGCCGCCGGCAATTTTGCCTAGCGTCGTTAAGTCCGGCTTAATCCCGAAATATTCTGAAGCGCCGCCGGGCGCCAGTCTGAAGCCGGTGATGACTTCATCAAAAATCAACAAGACATCATTTTCCGCCGTCAGCGCCCTTAATTCTTTCAAATAATCGCCTTTTGGCAAAACCGGCCCGATGTTTCCGAGAACCGGTTCAAGAATAACGGCGGCCATGTCCTTCTTATTCTTTTCAATCACTTCAGCCATTTTTTCAATATCGTTATACGGCACCTGAAGCGTGTGCTCTGTCACGCCCGTCGGAATGCCGGGGGAATTCGGTTCACCATGCGTTGTCGCGCCTGAGCCGGCTTTCACCAAAACGGCATCGTGAGCCCCATGAAAACCGCCTTCAATTTTGATAATTTTGTTCTTCTTCGTATAGCCGCGGGCCAGACGAATCGCGCTCATCGTCGCTTCCGACCCCGTTGAAACAAAACGCATCATTTCCATGGACGGGTACATTCCTTTGACCCGCTCTGCCATTTCCACTTCCAAGGCCGTCGGCGTGCCGTAAAGCCATCCCTTTTCAAGTTGATTTTCAACCGCCTGTTTGATAACGGGATGATTGTGCCCCAAAATCATCGGGCCGTAAGCCATGCAATAATCAATAAAAGCGTTGCCGTCTTCGTCGTAAATCTTGGAACCGTCAGCGGATACAGTGTAAAACGGAAACGGTTTGACGGCGCGGACGGGACTGCTGACGCCTCCCGGAATCAGCGTTTTGGCAGTCTTATACAACTCTTCGGATTTTTCAAAATTCATAACGGTCACCGTATTATTTGGGATAATTGGGATAATTGGAGTTTAAAATAATTGGAATAATTAAAATAATTGATATTTATTTCGCTTGTTTTTCATTTTGATGGTTTAATTGATAATTTATGATTTTTTGCCGTCAAAATTTTCGCCATTTCCTTGGCGTAATACGTAATAATCATGTCTGCTCCCGCTCTTTTCATGGCAGTGCAGGCTTCAAAGAAGCACTTTTCTTCATCCAGCCAGCCTTTTTCGGCGGCGGCTTTAATCATGGAATATTCGCCGCTCACTTGATAAACAGCGAGAGGCATTCCGAATTCCTGCTTGATCCGGTACACGATATCCAAATACGGCATGCCGGGCTTGACCATCAAAATGTCGGCGCCTTCTAAGACATCCAACTCGGTTTCCCGAATCGCTTCGTCACTGTTCGCCGGGTCCATTTGGTATTCCGAGCGGTCACCGAAACAAAAACCGGAGTCGGCAGCGTCTCTGAACGGGCCGTAAAAGACGGACGCGTATTTGGAAGAATAAGACATGATCGGCGTGTTTTTAAAACCGTTGTCATCCAACTCAATACGAATGGCTTCAACCATGCCGTCCATCATTCCCGAAGGCGCGACAATGTCGGCGCCGGCTTTGGCGTGGCTGACGGCAATTTTTCCGAGAATCGGAAGCGTGACATCATTGACAACGCCGCGCGTCTCAAAATCAACGATACCGCAGTGGCCGTGGTCCGTGTATTCGCACATACAAAGGTCGGTGATGACAATCAAGTCTTTTCCGAATTCGGTTTTAATGCGGCGGACAGCCGTTTGAACGACATCGTTATCGCCGTAAGCGGACGTGCCTTGCGCATCTTTCGTTTTCGGGATCCCGAAAATCAAAACCGCGGGAATGCCGAGGTCATAAGCTTCGCGAGCGGCTTCAACCGCCATAGAAAGCGGCCAGCGCATAACGCCCGGCATAGAAGAGACTTCCGTTTTTTCCGCCGCGTTTTCATCAATAAAAAACGGATAAATCAGGTCATCAACACAGACAGTGTTTTCCCTGACCATGTTTTTCAATTTCCCGTATCTTAAACGCCTCATTCGGATTTGTGGAAACATAACGATTCTCCCGGTCTTTGAAAATTTATAAAACAAAGTGTATGGACAAAATGAATGAACTAAATGAATGAACAAATATGAATGAACTAAATGAATGAACTAAATGAATGAACTAAATGTGAATGAACTAAGTTGAACGAATATAAAATAACTTTCGCATTCGATGGCTTTGAACGAAAAGTCCTCAAATGCACGAAAAAAAAATCAGTTTACACAAAAGCTATTACTTTTCGCGCCTTCCTTGGCAGCGTTATCAATCACTCTCTGAATAAAATCAGTCTTTGAATCGGTATAGAGAATGCGGTCACCGTTCACTTCCTCAACAAGACGCATTTTCAATCTCCCGTATTCTTCGGCTATGTCTTTATTGCTCAGCAAAGCGTTTCGGAATAATGTTTGGCGACGGTTTTCCTCGCTGTCTTTGTGACACACATAAAAGTGATAATCCATAAAGTCGTCGGGAATAAGCCGCTTAAACACCTCGCGTTCTTTAATGCCTTGGTCGCCGGTATGCTTAAACCCTGCTTTTTCAAGACGCTCTGCAATCGCAGGGAACACATCATAAGAGTCCATTAACGCGACAATATCAATGATGGGTTTGGCGCACAGACCGGGAACTGAGGTGCTGCCAACGTGCTTGATTTCAAGTATCAAGTCGCCGATTTGTTCCATCAAGTAATTGCGGATGCGTTCAAATTCGTTAATCCAATTTGGGTCGTATGGCAGAACAACGAACGTTTTCGACAATTTCGGCATTAACTGCTATTCCTCTCTTATTTGTTCAATGAACCGCAACTCTTCTTCAAAAGTTGTGTTTTGTAAAAGCCTTATTTTTTTCAGTCAATAATCATCGGCGACATGTCACCTTTCATTTTCGTTGAAATCAATTCTTTCACTTTATCATAATCCAAGCCCTGACCGAGAAGCCACATCAATTTAACAAAAACCGCTTCCGTCGTCTGGTCAGCCGCTTCGGCGACGCCCGCGTCTTTCATAGCGAGGCCGGTTTCATACGTCTCAAGCGCCGTTTTGCCGTTTATACACTGTGACGTCACAACGACGGGGATTTTTTTGTCGGCGGCTCTCATTAAAGCGGGGATCCAGTCTTCTGAGACATGGCCGAGGCCGACGCCTTCAAGGACGATTCCCTTATAGCCTTTTTCGATGTAATAATCAAAAATCGCGGCGTCAGCTCCCGGGACGAATTTGACGATGGCGCATTTCTCTTCTAAAAGCGGCGTTATTTTCAGCGCGTTTTCGCCGCGGCGGGCGTAATCTGTAAAGCCGGATAAAAAGGTCAATTCGCCTGTGAAATAATCCATGTTCGCGATTGGGGACATATTGACCGACTTGAACGTGTCGCGGCGGGAGGTGTGCATTTTTCGGGCTTTGACGGCGCGGTGAAGCGCGCAGTAGTCATCGGAGACGGAACCGTGCATGACAATCAAAACTTCCGCGATATCACCGGCGGCGGCGCGGGCGGCGCACATCATATTCATGTGATTGTCGCTGCTCGGGCGGTCAGGGCTGCGCTGGGCGCCGGTAAAGACAATCGGAACAGGCGTATCAATCATGTAAGCGGCGGCGGCGGCGGTGTAAGTCATCGTATCGGTGCCGTGCGTTACAATAATTCCGTCGGCGCCGGCTTTGATTTCATCGTAAATGACCTGCGCCAGCTCTTTCCAATTCTTCGGTTTCATGTTTTCGGAAAGCAAACAAAAAACATCGCGGATTTTAAAGTCAGCAAACCCTTCAAGTTCGGGAACTTCCAAAAGAATGTCTTCGCCCGTAAACGAAGGCGCAACCGTCTGCGTCTCGGGATTCAGGTACGTCGCAATCGTTCCGCCGGTTGTAATAATCGTAATCTTCTTGCCTGAGGGGGAGGCGATAATACCCGCGCCCTTGGCAGTATTTCGAACAACCTGTTTCGGCGGCTCCGTCTCGGCGGTGGCCGTTTGCATAAGCGTAATTTGAACTTCCTTTTCTAAAAAACCGGCGACATATCCGCCGCCTGCCATCTTCAGCGTAATATACCCCGCCTCCCCCGGAATCACGCGGCCTTCAAAGACAACGCCGTCTTTTTCAACTTTAACAAAATCTCCTGTTTTAAATACCATAAATTTCCCTCATGTCGGTTTTAAATAATGATTAATAAAAAAATAAAACTGATGAATCGAATTGATGAATTACTGATGAATCGAATTGATAAATCACTGATGAATCACCGGTAAATCATTGAAGAATCAAAGAGATTTTTTCACTTCTTCAATCATCGCGTCCAATGCGTTTTGAACGGACAGGTTCATTGCCAGAATCTCTTTTTGCAGAAGCGCCAATCTTTTCCTTTTCGCCGCCAGCGCGTTTTTCATTTGATCCGGCGCGGGGCCGCCGAATCCTGCCCGTCTTTTGACGTTTGACATCGGCTCCAACGCTTCAAGGACCGCTTTTTCAGTCAATCCCTTTTCTGACAGCTTATAACCGAGAACATCAGCCGAAACGGTATCAATGTCCTTTAAAGACGGCATATCGCCGCTTCTGCCAAGCGTCCCGACAATGTGGTGCGCTGTTCGAAACGGAGCGCCTGTGTCACGAACGATTGTATCGGCAAGTTCTGTCGCCGTTGTAAAACCGGCGGAGGATTGCCGCGCCATCACATCTTCGTGAACAGTAAGCGTCTCCATAATGCCCGCCATCACATGAACGGAAGCTATCGTAACGCCGGCGCTTTTTATGATATGGGGCGTCGCTTCCTGTAAGTCGCGGTTGTAACTGAGCGGAAGGCCTTTGCAAATGGTCAACAGCGCCATCAGTGAGCCGGCAACCGTTCCTGATTTCCCGCGCATCAATTCGGCGGTATCCGGATTTTTCTTTTGCGGCATGATTGAAGACGTGGAAGCATATGTATCATCCAGTTCCACGAAATTGAATTCGGACCCTGACCACAAAATCAACTCTTCTGCCATCCGGCTCAGATGAATCATAATATTGGAAAAGACTGCCGCGCATTCGATTAAAAAGTCGCGGCTGCTGACGGCATCCATGGAGTTGGTCATCGGCCCGGCAAATCCGAGATGCTGCGCGGTGATATGCCTGTCAATCGGAAATCCGGTGGACGCGAAGGCGGCAGACCCGAGCGGGCAGATGTTGACGCGGCTGTAAGCGGAAATGACCCTTTCGATATCACGTTCAAAAGCGTCGGCATGCGCCGTCAAATGATGCGCAAAAGTCGTCGGCTGCGCATGCTGAAGGTGCGTAAAGCCGGGTATCAGTGTCTGAATATGTTTCTCAGCCAAAGCGGTCAAAACGTTTTCCAAAAGAATCAACTCTTCTAAAAGAGAAAGAAGTTCGGCGCGCAGGGCAAACCGGATGCAGGTTGAAACTTCATCATTACGGGAGCGGCCCGAGTGCATTCTGCCGCCGGCGTCAGCGCCGATGAGGTCAATCAGGCGCGATTCCAAAGAAATATGAATGTCTTCGTAACTGACATCAAGCATCTGCATGCCTTCTTCTCGGATTGTCATTAAGCCCGACAGAATCTTGGCGCAATTCTCCTCAGAAATGATATTTTGTTCTTTCAGCATCAGCGTATGCGCCATGTCCACATAGATGTCCGCCTCAAAAATCCATTGATCGGCGTCCATGGAAGAGGTGTAAGCCCGTACCGCTTCACCGGGCGTCTTACTCAGACGGCCGCGCCTTAAAATGTCACTCATAGTTGTTCTTCCCGGTCATTGATGAGATAATTATTGTAATAAATGAAAATAAATGAAAAAGTTGTGTAGATTGTGTAGAACTAAGATGTTCAAATATTAAAATAAATCCTGAAAATTCCCAAATCCGCTCGGTTAAGAAGCGAACAGATATTGAATAATTTTCATATTTTGTTTTCATATTTCGTTTTCATATTTCGTTTTCATATTTGTTTTCATATTTGTTTTCATATTTGTTTTCATATTTAGTATTTTATTTTGAAACATGAATATACTGATGATATAATGTTAGGTATACTTTTAAATAGTTTAAGATATCTATACTAAATTGTTAGCAGAATTAATGGAATTAATTAAGTTGTTAACGTATCCTCTTCCAAAAAACGAAATCGAATCACAAAAAACGTCCTTAGAATTCACATGGTTGGAATTCACAAAAAACTCCCTTAAAAACGCATTAAAAAACGTGCAAGCTCCCTTAAAGCGAAAATATTCGTTCTGCCGAGCGAATATCTGAAACATTCATAAATTTACCCAATTTGCGAGTATTGATAATTTATCAAAATTCGCAAATTCGGTCTTCCTCTTTTTTTTAATTTCTTGAAAGCAGCCGAAGGTATCGAAAAGAAACCGCAGGAATCAATCGATAAAAACCAATCTGCAAAAAGCAATCGATAAAAACCAATCTGCAAAAAGAAATCGGTGAAAACAATCGGTGAAACAATCGGTGAAAAGTAGCCGTAGGTATCAAAAAGAAACCTCTAAAATCAATCGGTGAAAATCAATCGGTGAAAACAATTGGTGAAATCAATCGGTAAATTGATCGGTGAAGAGAAATCGGTGAAGTCTCTTCAATCCGTATTTTTTTAAGGGGCGGGGCGAATCGGAATACAAATTTCCGTCAGATAATATTCTTCGGGAACGCCCGGTCCGTTATAATAATATTCATACGAAGGCAGTACCATTTCATATTTGTTTTCTGAAATCCAAGCCATGATTTCGTTGTAAAGCGATTCCATTTGACTGTAAGGGCCGAGGTACATACAGGAGAGAACAATGCCTGCCGGAATGACACCCGCTTTGATTTCCCCAACGCCCGAAAGAGGCGCTGCGAGTGGGAAACCCATTTCAACATCCATATCCGACATGTCGCCAAACGAATGGAAAGCGACAAAAGGGATGCCGGAAAGACGTTTTCCTTCTTTTTTGAGATATTCTTCCATTTGACCGTAGCAAGCGCCGATGTGTTTCGGCAACTCCTGAACGGATGTTCGGAGACGAATTGAAAGAATGGGCTGTTCGGGTTTTTCCAATATTTCAATGTTTGAGATTTTCGGCATGTTCAGAACTCCTTCAGTTGACAGGTTGATCAGATGAATCAGTTGTATCAGATGAATCAGTTGTATCAGATGAATCGTTGTATCAGGTGAATCAGTTGTATCAGATAGTATTAGACGTATCTGTGGTAAAAAAGATTGGAGGATGAGGCAGAACAAAAAAGTTCTGCCTCGTATGTGTAAAATAAACAAATGAAATAATTGAAATGAAAATGACCGGAATGTAATAAACTGAGTTGTAATTATAGAGTTGTATTAATTGAGTTGTAACAATTGTAATGACAATTGTAAACGAAGCGTTAAGAATATGCTTCAAGGTTTGTTTGGGTCACGGAATACGTAATTCGCGTTCTTCTTTCTTCAAATTGTTCATAATAGCCGGCTCTTTGAACCAAACCTTTAAAGAATTCGTTTTCGGCGGGGCGTTCAAACGAAATGCCGGTAATATTTTTTTTGGAATCGTTGTTTTCACTGATTTCGATTTTTTCGTTGTTTTCGATTTTTTCATTGATTTCGATTGTGGCGTTCATGATAAATTCTCCCTGTCATTTTTTTTTGAGACAGTAAACCTTAGTATGTCTCAGATTGGTATTAAAAGGAAGCAATGCGGGGTGAAAGTATTGAGGCGTTCGTAGCGTCTTGAAAAGTCTTTCAGGTGTTGAAATTTTGGAGTAAATCGGATTTGTCAGGATTTTTATATAAAGCAACATTAAAATCATTACCCATAAAGGTAATACATGGAACCCAAATCCAAACGTTCATATACTGATATTGGCAACTAGGTTTAATTGGGAAATATAAATCGTTTTTAGAAAAAACGGCTTTTTTATGAAATTTCCGATACAGCAAATCACATCAAATAAACATTATTGTGTTTTTGAAGCAATTTATTGCTTTCATAAACTTATCAGTGTTATGAAAAAAGGGGTTAAGTTATGAAAAAAGTTTTACCGATACTTATTGTATTGATAATGTCCGTTTTGTTGAGTTCCGTCTGTCTTGCAGATGACGGCGGCGAAAACGATAAAGAGCCGCTGAGATATGTTGTTTTCTCAGGGTACTCCAGTCAAAACAACGTCTTAAAAGAACTCGCTGAAAAATACGACGAAGACGGCGTAAACATCGAAGTGACTGTGTTTGAAATCGCTGATATGACAAGCGGAACCGAACAGCAGCAGAGAATAACAAACGCAATCATGAACGCCGACGTCATATCCATTTACATGGTCGGGGCGGCAACCTTCGGGCACATCCAAGAGCCCATGGGACACGCAATCGGGAAAAACGTCTACATCTTTGATGACGTTTCAAGAGGCAATTTATATGCGTCTCATCCCTCGGGCTACCTCTTTGCGGGCACGGCAACCACGCCCTTCAACGCAACCATGATGTCCTACTGGACAAACGCTACCTACGCGAGCGAAAATATGGAGTACATGATCAGTTTCGTTCTGCTGGGCTTGTACGGGGAAGATACACTGAAAGAAAAGTTCGGCATTGAAGGATTGGAGTTTTTACCGGTTATCCGTCTCCCCGACATGTTCATCTATCACCCGAAAATCAACGTGACGGATATCAGAGAGTGCTTCATCGTCGAATACGATGATTACATGGCGTGGTACGAATCCGAAAAGGACATCGAAAGCGAATACCAATATCGGTACGACCCGTCAAAACCAACGGTGGGCATCTTCTTTTACAGAAGCTACTTCCCTGACAGCTTGGACCCTATTGATAAATTAATTGCGGAATATGAAAAAAGAGGCGTCAACGCCTTGGCAATTACCAATGACAGATATATCAACAACAGCACAGTGGATATCGTTGTCAATTTCCAATATCTTTCAAATCCGCCGGTTTTGAATTATGAAGAAATGGGGTTGCCTATAATCAATTTAGTTTTCGCGGACCAGACCTATGAGAATTGGCTGAACACGACAAATCCGCTGACAATGACGCCGACTAAAATCATATATCCCGAAAGATACGGTTCCGTTGACCCAATCGTCGTTGCGTCAACCGAGAGAAACGCTGCCGGAAGAACTGTCAGAATCGGCATCCCCGAACAGATTGACTTGCTTGTCGGCAGGACAGTCAATTATTTGGACCTCCAAAGAATGGAAAACGCCGACAAAGATATCGCTTTAATTTACTACAACCACGGCGGCGGAAAAGGAAATATCGGCGCGTCTTACTTAGATGTCCCCGCCAGTCTCATTTACGTTTTAGAAGGCCTGAAAAACGCCGATGACGCTTTTAACATCGATTTGAGTAAAGCGCCGTCCTCGTATGAGCTGACCCAAACGATGATCAATCAGGGTATTAACATCGGCGGGTGGGCGCCGGGCGAACTTAAAAAGATGATCGGTGACTTTGACGTTTCCGACGGCAAAAACTATTATGACACCGGCAAAGCCGTTTTGGTTTCAGAACATCTCTACATGAAATGGTTCAGAGAAGCATATTTGGGCGAATGGTTTGAAAACACGCTCGCCGACCTTCCCGAAGACGAACAGATCAAGAGATTTGACAAACAAACCGAACTTTACGAAGCAAAATTAAAAGAAGTCGAAGACGCATGGGGCACCGCTCCGGGAAAGGTCATGGTGTACCAAGGATACATTGTTATTCCGTACATCGATGTGACGGATGACGCGTCAAAGGGGCGCTTCATTCTGACACCGCAACCGTCCCGCGGCACTTCCGAAAACGCCCAGACACTCTACCACAGCGCAACCTTGCCGCCGACGCACCAGTACATCGCGTTTTATTTGTGGCTCCAAAACAAAGACCTCGTCAAATCCGAAGAATACGGATTCGGCGCGGACGCAATCATCCACTTCGGAACGCACGGCACACAAGAATGGCTGCCCGGTCAAGAATCCGGACTTTCCCGCTACGAATGGCCTGCATTTTTAATTGGGAATCTCCCCGTTGTCTACCCCTACATCGTTGATGTGGTCGGTGAAGGCATGCAAGCGAAAAGACGCGGAAACGCGGTTCTTGTTGACCACATGACGCCGGCAATTGTTTACGCTGACCTTTACGGCGATTATGACGTGCTTAAAAATTCTATTGTCAGTTTTGAATCCTTGCATCTGATTGATGAGGTCAAAGCCGAACACAAAAAGACAATTATTCGATTGATTATCTCAACCGGAATCGGCAGAGAACTCGGCGTCACGGCGGAATCATTAGAGAAAATGACCGATGACGAATTCGATGACATTTTGGAAGACGTTGATGAAATATTGGAAGACTTGAGATTGGAATACATGCCTTTCGGTTTACACGTTTTCGGCCAACCCTTAAAAGGACAAAGCTTGACCGAAATGGTTCTCTCCATGCTCGGCACCGGCTATGTCAAATATGTCACCGGCATTGACGGCATCGTCTACGAAGACGCTGTCGGGCTCATCCAAGACGCTTTAAGCAAGGGAAAATCAGACTCCGTCATTGATGACTATTTCGAAGCGAAGAGCCAAAAGGACGCCGAATACATCATTCCCGCAATCAGTAGCGGCGAAGCTGACAAAATCAACAGCTATTTGGACACCGGCCTTTACTATTCCGGATTATTGAACCTGACGACCCAAGAAATCACTCAATTGGTCAAAGCTTTGGAAGGAAAATTCATCTTCTCAAAACCCGGCGGCGACCCCGTGACCAACGCGCCCGGCCCGGCCGGCGGCGAAAGGGGAGTTGTTCCGACCGGCGGCAACTTCTACAACTTTGACAACAGAAAGATGCCCACAGAGCAAGCATGGAATACAGCGGTTCCGTTAACGAATCAATTGCTTTTGAGCCATTACGAAAAGCACGGCGAATGGCCTCGAACCATCGGCTTTGTCTTGTTCGCGGGCGAATCAACCAGATCGGAAGGCGTCATGGAGTCGCAAATACTCTTTGTCCTCGGCGTCAAACCGATATGGAATGAAACCGCCCTTGTTACCGGATTTTATCCGTTAAAAGAGGAAGAGCTGAGAATAACTGTGGACAGAGACCTGTATTACAAAGAATACAATGAAAAAGGCGAAGTCGTCAAATCGACTCTTCTCGCGCAAAAAGGAGATGTCCTCACTCGCCCGCGCATTGATATTGTTGTCGAAATTTCAAGCCTTTACCGCGACACCTATCCCGACAAAGTCCGTTTGATTGACGAAGCTGTCCGAAAAGTGTATTACTGGCATGACAACCCGTATGTCAGAGGAACCGGCGAAACACGTGAATCATGGACAACCGCCGGCCCTGCCAACTACGTTTATGAGAACACGCAAGAACTCATAAAGAAGACGGCTTATGGAGAGCCCAAATTCGACGAATTCGGCAATCCCGACAGAAATGACCCGAATCAGGCGCTTCTTTCCCGCGTTTTCGGAACGGTTTTCGGAACGTACAATATCGGATTGTCGGAACTGATTGAGGCTGACGAGCACTGGAACGATACGAGCGATTTGGCGAAACATTTCATTAACCAAATGGGATTCGCCTACACCAGCCTTGGCGAATGGGGAACGGCCAATAACAACTATGTGTTTGAATATCTCCTTTCAAATGTCGCCATAACTGTTCACAGCCGTTCAACACCGTTATACGGCGTTCTTGACAACGATGACTTCTACCAGTTCCTCGGCGGATTAAACGCAGCCGTTGCCTACGCCAGCGGCAAATACCCGGATTCGTATATCATGAATCTGAGAAAGGGCGACGGCGTTATGGAACCGCTTTCAAAGTTCATTGAAAACGAAATTCGAGCGCGTTATACGAACCAGAAATGGATTGACGGTATGCAGCAGCACGGTTACGCCGGCGCCCGCGAGTTCTCCAAAGTTGTTGATTACATGTGGGGTTGGTCTGCGCTTCAGCCGGATTTAATCACGGCCGATATGTGGAATTCAGTCTACGAAAGCTTCCTGACAGGAGATAACGGTGACTGGCTGAAGTCCGACCCGCAGTACTCTTACAGCCACCAATCCGCGTTAGCCCGTATGATTTCAGTGGCGACAAAGGAAGACGGAAAATATTGGAACCCAACCACTGATGTCATGAATCATCTGGTTGTCGACTTTGTTGAATCCGTTCTCGAACACGGCGTTGCCTGCTGCCACCACACCTGCGGCAACCCGACCTTTGTCAGATTCATAGAAGGACAGATGGCTGTCGCGGGCATCAACAAAGAAGACCAAGAGAAATTCATGCAGATCATGGAAACTGTGATGGAAAGATCGTTTGAAAGAACAGAATCGACACCAAGCATCACAGCCGCCACCGGTTTCGGTCAGGCAATCATCGCTGACGCCCCCCGCTTTTCAGAAAGCGAAAGAGAACAGGAAGGCGGCGGCGGCTACGGCACCGACATCGGCCAAGCCCCCGGCGAAGTTGTGGGATACGAAATGACATCATCCGTCCTCGGCGAAACCGTCAACAGCATCCGCAATTTCAATCAAAACCCGACATTCTCGGCGTCCAGCATGTTCGCCATCATCTTCGTTGTCCTGATTGTCGGCGCAATTTTCTACGGATTCCGCCGTAAAGATTGAAAACGATGAATTGAAGCAAGAAACAACAAGAAACAAGCAAGAAATAAGCAAGAAACAAAAGCAAGAAACAAGCAAGACAAGCAAGAAACAAAAGCAAGAAACAAGCAAGACAAGCAAGAAACAAAAGCAAGAAACAAGCAAGACAAGCAAGAAACAAAAGCAAGAAACGAAGCAAAAGAAATCCATCTTTTGCTTCTTTATTTTTTTGAAAACGAAATTCATTTGAAATATTTTTTCAGTTCAGCCGGCGCTTTCAAAACCTGAATGTTTTCCATTTTCTTCAGTTTTTTTGCGTTGACAACATCTATTTTTCTCATTTTCAATTCAAATTCGCGTCCGTTTGGCGCCTTCGTTTTTATTTTTCCTTTTTTGCCGTCCACCGGATAAATGTAAATCGGCGTATCCCCCTTTGCGCATTGGCCGACGGCGTTTGTCAGTAATGTGTCGCTGATGCCGTAAACAATTTTGGCAACTGTATTGGCTGTCGCCGGCGAGACGATGAGCGCGTCATATTGCCCTGTCTGCAAATCGCCGAGAATGAACGGCGAATTCGCCCCCCTCTCAACTGCACAGGAATCAAAATCAGTTGACACGGTTTCGAATTGTCTGTACCATTTCAGAACGGTTTCGCCCTCTAAAGAAACGAAAACATCAATACGCCACCCTCTTTCCTTGACCGCGCGCATCACGTCAATCGTTTCTTCCAGTTTGTCGCCGGCGCCGGTAATGCCCCAAGCCAACCGGCGGGTCGGTACACGTATTTCTTTTTTTGCCATAGATATCTCCAAATTCCCTTCAGAAGTAATTATAAAAAAACGAAAATGATTGTTTAGAATAGGTTTTCTTGTTATAAATGATTATGGAAAAATCGAAAAGAATGAAAAACAAAAAACACAAAACCGAGACGAAAAAACAAACACAAAACATAAAACCGAGAAGAAATAAAACAAAAAAAAACATAAAACCACCTCCATTTTCGGAGTTGGGCGATGCGAAGCAGCGCACAAATTCGAAAATGGAGATTGCTGCAAAAAAATAAAGAGAAATAACAAACAGTATTTTTTTTGAAAAAACCAAGATATGACGAGACAGAAATAAGATAAAATGCGATGAAGCGGTGCGTCAAAAACGAAGAAAAAATAATAAAAAAAACAAAAACTAAAACAAAAACTAAAACAAAAACTAAAACGAAAGAACAAAAATGAAAGAACAAAAATGAAAGAACAAAAAAAGAAGGATTTTACTCCTCAATCACCGGCAAAGTCTGTCCGCCGTAAGGCATAACCGAGAACTTGGCTTTCGGATTTTCTGAAAGAACACGCGCGATGGCTTCTTCAATCGTTGCGCACGGCTCAAAAAATGCCTCGCGAGCGGCTTCGTCAGAGAGGGATGAAACCAAATACAGATTGAAACGAATAGACGCGGCGGCGGTTGTCGCCGCCTTGTGGCCGCCGAATTCAAACTCCTTTTTAAAACGAGCAATGGCGTCGGCCGCGGTTTTGCAGGATTTGTTCCAGCGGTCATAAACATCGTTGCCGATGCCGTCGCGGCATTCGGAGACAACGATTATGGAACCGCCTTCGGCAACGGCCTGCGTCGCGTTATCAAGCGCTTTGTTCGTTTGGTATAAATTGATATCTTTCGGGTAGCCGCCGCAGGAGACAATGACGGCGTCGGCGGGCGGCGCCTTGACTTTGTAAAGCGCGTCAACGACCAACACGCCTTTTCGGTGCGCTTCAATGAAATCGCCGGCAAACGCGGCAACGACTTGTTTACGGCTGTCCAACACAACATTCAAGATAAAATCAAGGCCTACCTTTTTCACGGCTTCCTCAAGGTCTGCACGGACAGGGCTGTCAACGCGTCCCGATACAGCATTTTTCTCAATCATCATTTTATGGTTGGCAATCACCGAACTTTCAGAACTGACGCCGGGTAAAACGGACTTGGCGCCGCCGCTGTAGCCGGCGTAATAATGAAATCCGATTTCTCCGATTCCGATGATAAAATCATTTTTCGGAATGTCCTCATAAATTTCAATCGGCGTTCCGCGGGAAGTCTGACCAAAAGACGTCACAGGGTATGAACCGACTTCATGCTGAACAAATTTGTATCGGCTGTAAACACCTTCGCCGAGAAGTTCCTTCATTTCATCTTCCGTGTTCGCGCGGTGAAGGCCAAGCGCAAAATAAAAAGTAATATTTTCATCAGGAACGCCCGCTGCTTCCAGTTCCTCCAAAACGAAAGGAATCAAATAAGCGGATGGCGTCGGGCGTGTAATGTCATTGATAATAACGGCGATCTTATGACTCGGGCCGACAGACTCGGACAATCTTTTCGTTCCGACAGGCGCTGCCAGAGCGCTTCGGATAATATCATCGGGTGAGCCGACAGAGGTATCCTCGCCGGACGGAAGAATCGTTCCCGAAAAACAGGATTCCGGCAATTCAAAAGACAATTGGCCGCTCCCGTAAGGAACCGATATTTTATTGGATGTCATAAGGTGTCACTCTTTTTATGCTTAGAAGCCGAATATACGTTTAAATAACTTATGACCGGATATAAACTGTTTTTCATACAATTCAACGGATATAAACGGTTCTTAATTAACTGTTCTTAATTTATTGCATAGAAAACAATTATGTTGACTGTGTTGACGTGTTGACGTGTTGACTGTGTTGACGGTGTTGACGTGTTGACAGTGTTGACGGTGTTGACGTGTTGACGGTGTTGACGTGTTGACGGTGTTGACGGTGTTGACGGTGTTGACGGTGCAGATAACATCGATAACTGCTTGAAGCAAGTGAAATTGAAAATCTTGAAAAACCGGAATACGGAGAGAATCATGGACGAAATAAAAAAAATATCCGAACTTGACGAAAATCAAATGAATCAAGCTATAAACGTCTTTATCGAAGGTTTTTATCATATCATTTCGGTCGTTTCAAAGGACAAGGAAAAGTTGCATTGGCTGTTCAAAAATTCCTTTGACTGCGATACAACCTACGCCTATCTTCAAAACGGTGAAGCTGTGGGCTTTTTAGGGTTGGGGAATTATCAAAAACGCGCGTTGAACTTGAACAGGGAAAATTTTATGAAGACACTTCCCGACACCCTGTCCGCTTTTGCGGGAAAAACCATGTATAAGGCGATGTATTCAACGATGTGCAAACCTCACGCCGGCAGCCCTCACGAAATCTTCATCGACTTTATCGCAACGAGCCCCGAATACAGAAGCACAGGCATCGGTACAAAGTTAATCGAATTTATCCGCAGCGATTTAGGCTATAATGCCATCGGACTCGATGTCATGACAAAAAATCCGAGAGCAAAGAAATTTTACGAGAGAATGGGATTTAAGGTCATCAAAACCAGATTAGACCTTATGACGCGGCTGCAGGGTTTCGGCGGGCGTATCGTTATGAAATGGGAAGCGGAATAAGCCGTATTGTTTGGAATAAATAAGCTAATATGTCCCTTACGCACATAAGACAATGAAATGATTGATAACGCAAGACAACGCATATGACAACGCGTATGACAACGCATATGACAACGCATATGACAACGCATATGACAACGCATATGATAACGCATATGATAACGCATATGATAACGCATATGATAACGCATATGATAACGCATATGATAATGCATATGATAATGCATAAGACGATTGATAACATAGGGCAATGCATAAGACAATGAAATAAGATGAAAGATGATTGATATGAACAATACATTCATTGCTAAAGTCGAATTATTTGAACGCGAAATGGGCTGGCATTATGTTTCCGTCCCGTCCGAATTAAGCAAGCCGCTTGAACATCTTTCAGACCGCGGGCTTATTGCGGTCACCGCGAAGGTCGGCAACTCGAGCTGGCCGACATCCCTGTTGCCGATGGGCAACGGAACGCATTTTATTGCCTTGCCCGCAAAAGTGCGTCAAAAAGAAAAGATATCTGTCGGCATGGCGATTGAAATGTTCTTTGAAGTAAGGATAAGGTAAAGCCGATAAATCCGATAAATCCGATCGGAAATATCGGTTATGCCGACATCGGTAATTTTAATATCGATTATGCTTATTTGGTAATGTTGAATCGGTTTATGCCGGTGTCGATTTGTGCCGATTTGTGCCGATATCGGTACGCTGACAGAAAAATGGGGAATGTTCCCGAAAAAAGGAGTAAAGATGTTTGAAACCATTATGCTGATAATTAACGATTTTTTGTTTAATTACGGTTATCTCAGTTTATTTATCAGCGCGTTTGTCGCCGCTTCTTTGGTTATGTTCAGCCCGGAAGTTCTCATTGCCTTGATGTTTAAGACACACAACTTCTGGCTCATAATATTTGTGGCAACGGCGGGCAGTTACTTCGGTTCCTTGACAACTTATCTCTTCGGATACTGGGGCGTCCATAAAATTTCAAACCGGTTTGAAATCATCAGCCCCGAAAAATATGAAAAAGGATTGCAACAATTCAAAAAATACGGCGCGTGGTTGCTGCTTTTTACATCGGTTCCTGTCATCGGAGACGTTTTTCCGTTTGTTGCCGGCGCCGTTCGGTACGACTTTAAGAGATTCACAATATTGGTCCTTATCGGAAAATTCGTGCGTTTTACATTGGTTTTGCTTCTTTGCCATCTGGGGTATGACATAACCACAAACTTTATATTTTAATGATAGCGGGCAACCTGTTTTTCCTGTCATCCCGTTTCTTTAAAAGAAAGAACGGGTAATTGAATCGTGTGTAAGCTATATATATTATATAAACATAACAGTTTATATTCAATTCACTTTTTCATTATTCATTACATTTTTTCATTGACACATTAACGCCACAAATATTACGTCATATTATTATGCCACATATATTACGTCATATTATTACGCCACATATATTACGTCATAAATATTCAAAGAAACGAGCCGAGGGACAAGGTTGAACGGAAAACTCAGATACAGCGGAACTGAAAAGATTGAGAAAAGGATATTCGACGAACTGGAAGAAAAAATTGAGATGCGTATGGACGCCATTGAGGATGACCTGCGCCTTTCGGTTATTTCGGAAATCCGAGAAGAACTTCAGCCGGAGACGGTGCCATATGACAGACTTCGCCTCATCGAACAGCGCCTTCATGAATTATCAACAACGCAAGACGGTATCGTCCGCGAAATCGTTGATTTGAAAACATCATTAAACGCGCTGTCCAAACAGCTTGAAAAGGTCCGCACGCCTGATATTTACGAGATGCCCAAAACGTTGTCTTACGAAAAACCGAAAAGCAACGATTATTCATCCTCCCCTTCCTATTCCTCTTCCAACTCCTCAAACCCCTCAAATCCCTCCAACCCCTCTCCTCCATCCGACTCCCCCTTCTCTTCTTACACGCCTTATCCGTCCGCTACGCCGGAGCCGTCTAAAAAGACAACAATTCCGGGATTCGGCGGCCGGCCCGAGCCTGCAGGCCCCGCGACACCGATTTCGCCGGTATCGTTTACCTCCCGCAAATCTGACGGCTGGGAATATCAGGAATTTGTTCCCGCAAAAAAAAATAACGCGGAACCTGAAAAATTCGTGCCCGCCAAAACAATTCCGGCAAGCAACGATCCCTTTTATTTCGCGGACACCGATGATGAAATTCTGGACGTCTCCGCTTTGAACGAATCCGCGGCTCCGGAATACAAATCTGCGGCGTCTTCGGGTCAAAGACTCGCGGCGCCTTCGGGCCAAAGACTCGCGGCGCCTTCGGGACAAAAACCCGCGGCTGCTCCTTCTCAAAACACATTCTCGGTTCAAAAGATCCCGAAAAAAGCCGAGCCCGACCTTCCCGACAACAGCGAATACATCATCGGCACCAACAAAGTGAAACGAAAAGGCGACGAAGATGAAGATTGCAATGCCGGCTGCGAATACATCATTGCCGAAAAAGACCCCGGAGGCCGCAAATTCGGCGGACGGCGCGGCGGCAAACCGCAGCAGGCGAAGCAAGAGCGCGTCATTACAAACAATGACAACGACACGGATATTTTCACATACGAATAAAACGAATAAAAATTGAACTTGAGGGGAAAGCGCTCACGGGAGATTAAGCAGTGTTTATCAAAGAAATAGAATTTGTCAATTTCAAATCCTTCGGCAAACGGGTCAAGATACCGTTTTGTGAAGGATTTACAGCCATTTCCGGACCCAACGGCAGCGGGAAGTCCAACATCATCGACGGAATACTTTTTGCTCTCGGTCTGTCCGGGTCAAAAACCATGCGCGCCGAAAAATTGACAGATTTGATTTTCAACGACTCCAAATCCAAACAACCCGAATTCGCTCAGGTCACAATTACTTTTGACAACAGCGACCGCAAAGCGCCGGTCGAAGCGGATGAGTTTGAAATTTCGCGAAAAATTAAACAAACGAAGTCCGGCTATTACAGCTATTTCTATTTTAACGGCAAAGCCGTCAGCTTAACCGAAGTGCACGAACTTCTCGGAAAAGCGGGCGTCATGCCTGAAGGTTACAACGTTGTCATGCAAGGCGATATTTCTCAAATTACAGCCAAAATGAGCCCGATTGAACGCCGCAAAATCATTGATGAAATCGCGGGCGTCGCGGAATTTGATGAAAAGAAACAAAAATCGCTGGGCGAGCTGGATATTGTCAAAGAGCAAATTGAAAAAATCGATATTATCATTGAAGAAGTCAAAATACAGCTCGACCGCCTGTCATCCGAGAGAGAGCACGCTCTTAAATACCGAATGCTTCGCGAAGAGAAGAAAAAATATGAAGGGTATTTGATTTTATCCAAATTAAAGGACGCCAAAACCGAATTAGCGAATGTGGAAAACGAAATCGCGAAATACGAATCTTTGGAATCCGAAACGGAAGAAAAAATCAGAGAACGCGAAACCGAGCTGGGCGAAACGGAAGCCGAACTGACGGCGTTGAACACCGAAATCCGCCAAAAAGGAGAAGACGAGCAAATCCGCATCAAGAAAGAGGTTGAAGAAATCAAAGGCCAAATCGCGCGGGCGAAAGAAAGCATCGGCGTTTTGGAACGCGAAGAAAACGGGTTTGACGCCAAGCGCAGAGACTTATTTGTCAAAATCGACGGCCGCAAAAAAGAAATTCAGGAACATGAGGAAGCTCTGGCAGAAGAACTGAGAAAAGAGCAGGCTGTCTTAAAGGAACAATCGGACCGAAACGCCGAAAAAATCATACTGGCTTCCAAAATCGCTGAAATCGACCAAAAATTCTCGGAACAGACAACCATTTCAAATCAAAAGCGCGACGAGTTGGAGACGGTAAAAAACGATAAGAATCAGCTTATTCGCGACGAAGACCGCTTAACCGACGCGCTTCGCCGCAAAGCATCGGAAGTCAAAGACATCGAAGATGAAATCACCGAAGCGAAAGACAATGCAAAAAACGCGGAAAGCGACACGAAAATTGCGGAATATGACATTTCTAAACTTATTGAAGAATCCGACAAACTCAAAAAAGATGTCGATGACCTTGAATCGGCGCATAAAAGACTTTCCGATGACAAGAAAAAGCTGGAAGATCAGGCTTCGGTCAAAGAAAAAGAATACGGCGTCATCGAAGCTCGCGTTCGGGCAACCGAAGTCGGCAGCACATACACGCAGGCCGTTGAAGAAGTTTTAAAGGCCGCCAAGAAGGAAGAACTGTACGGCATTATCGGCGCCGTCGCGAATTTGGGCAGCGCTGACCCCGAATACGCCAAAGCTTTGGAGATTGCCGCCGGCGCGAAAATGCAGGCAATCATTGTTGAAACGGATGCCGACGCGGAACACGCGATTAATTACCTGAAGCGCAAAAACCTCGGCCGCGCAACGTTTTTACCTCTCAGTAAGATGGAACAAAGGAGAGGCCTTCCTGAAGTCAAAGCGCCCGGATTTATCGGATACGCCGTTGATTTGATTGATTATGAAACGGAATACGAATCGGCGTTTTGGTATGTTTTTCGAGATACCGTTGTGATTGACACGCTTGAAAACGCGCGCCGGTCTCTGGGCAGATACAGAATGGTGACACTTGACGGCGATACGCTTGAGAAAAGCGGCGCGATGATTGGCGGTTCCGTTTCTCAAAAATCCCGCGTGTCGTTTGCGGCAACAGAACGTGACCGTTTGGATTCTTTGAGTTCCGAAATCCGCGAGATTTACAAGAAGCGCGCGGAACTGATTACAAAACTGGATGATTTGGATGGCAAAATATCGTCGTCCGGCAAGCGCATCAACGCGATTTCAAATGAAATTTCCAAGAAGGAAATGCGAATCGAAGAAATCAAGGACCGCGAAAGCCGCCTGACTGAAATTTTGGAATCCAAGCAGGGCAGTCTTGACGCTTTGGGCGAAGAGCGCGTCCGGCTGAAAAACGAGATGAACGACGTGATTGAACGGCGCCTTGTCAAAGAGGAAGAACAAAAAGTCCTGGAAGCGGAGATTAAAGAAATCGATGCCGAATTAAACGACCCCGAGTTGGAAGAGTTCCGCAAAAAAGCGCAGCGGGTCGATGATGAGATCCGGCGTTTGAAAGAGAGGGCCGCCGATATCAAATCAGACATGAACGCTCTTGAGCTCTCAAAGAAACACGCAGAAGACATAATAAGCGAGACGAAAAAAGACATCGAAGAGCTTGACGAAAGGAAAAGAACGGGCAAAGACAGCATGACCGCGCTTTGGGCGGAGATTGACGGCTATCTGAAAATGCAGCAGCAAAATGAAGCCCGTGAAATTGAGATTTCAAACGAGTTAAAAGAATTGAGAGAAAAAAGAGAAGCGACGGAGCAGAAAGCCGAAGACGCGCGCCGCAAATTGGACAAAATCCGCTTCTCCTTTGAAGAGGTCAAGCGCCACAAAGATTCCTGCGCTTTGACAAAGACGACGCTTGAGAAGCAATACATTGACTTATCCAACGAAGTGAGAGAAAGGGGACTGGACACAGCCGCCTGCGATGAGGATATTCCGTCTTATCACACCGTTTACATCACAATCGAAGCCCTTGAAAAAGAGATGCTGTCGCTTGAGCCGGTGAATATGCGCGCGATTGATGAATACGATGAAGTCAACGCCCGCCAAGAAACGTTGACCGGGCGCCGCGATACGCTCTTTTCCGAGCGCGAGGAGCTTTTGGCCCGCATCGACCAGTACGAGAAGTTAAAGCATGACACGTTTATGGAAGCCTACAGCGGGATTAACAAACATTTCACGGAAGTCTTTTTTGAATTGGCTGACGGCCACGGCGAATTGCTTTTGGAAAATCCGCATGACCCGTTTGCCGGCGGCATGATTCTTCACGCGCAGCCCAAGGGCAAAAATATTCTCCGTCTGGAAGCGATGTCGGGCGGCGAGAAGAGTTTAACGGCCCTCGCGTTTATCATCGCCATTCAAAGTTACCGGCCGGCGCCGTTTTATGTTTTTGACGAGGTTGACCAGAACTTAGACGGCTGGAATGTCGAACGAGTCGCGGCGCGTATCGATAAATCCGCGAGCGAGGCACAGTTTGTTGTGATTTCGCTCAGGAAACCGATGCTTGAGCAGTCGGACAGAATTATCGGCGTCACCCAAATGGAAGGCATAACAAGCATCACGGGAGTGAAATCAACATGAGTTCAGTTATCAGTCAATTATTTATTGATGACCGCGTCAATGATAAAGCCGGCAAAAATAAAAATCGGAACAGAAACATTGACCATGATGATATGAAAAGAAACACCGGTCATGATGATATGGACAGAAATACCGGTCATGATGATATGGACAGAAATACCGGTCATGATGATATGGACAGAAACACTGGTCATGATGATATGGATAGAAATGACCATGACGCTATGGACAGAAATGACCGTACTGCCATGAAAAGAAACGGAGATGAAGGAAATATGAAAAACGAAAATGCAAAATTTTACTTCATTGATTCACTCGGCGCCAGCTTGGCCGACAGCGGTATTAATGTTGACGCTCTTGACTTTTCATCATTTATCGGCAACGAGCCGATTGAAATTCTCGTCGAACTTGCTAAAAACGGCAAGATTGACCCGTGGAACATTGATATTGTTCACGTCACGGACACGTTTTTAAACAAAATCGAAGAGCTCCAGCAGATGGACCTTCGCATCTCCGGCCGAACGCTTTTGTACTCATGCGTTTTGCTTCGAATGAAATCGACCGGTCTTTTTTTGGAAGAGGAAGAAATTTTAGAAGAATTGTATGAAGACAGCGATATCGAGGAAGAATTTAACATCGATGAATTCAACATGCCGCTTCTTCCTGTTCGCCGGTCCGCCCGCCGCCCGGTCACGCTGAAAGAGCTGATCGAAGAGCTGAAAAAAGCGGAAAAAGATGTCATCAAAAGAAAAGAGCACTTAAAAGCGGAAAGCTCGCGCCGTTACATTGACATCGAATTGACAACAAAAGACGTGTTAAACATCGCGCACGATGAAGCGATTCTGAGAAGGACCGGCACGCTTTTGGAACTTTTAAGGCGCCTCTTCACGAAACAGGAATTCGTGACGCTGGACGAACTCTTTGAAATCGACGGCGCTGACCGTATCATGGACTACATCACGCTTTTGTTCCTGACGTCAATGAAAGAAATCGTTTTGCACCAAAAAGAAATGTACGGCACCTTGTTCATTTATCCCTTTGACGTCGCTTTTGAAAACAAAATCGCCGACGAAACCGGAATGCCGATTGAAGCCGATTCGGCGGAATCATGAATTCAAATTATAACGAACGGATTTCACTATCGGGAAAGCGCATCAACCGTTCATTTGACTGATTGTTATGACAGATGAGAATACCGCAAAACAAATTATCGAAGCGGCTTTGTTTGCCGCCGGCAGCACGGTGACGACAGAGACCCTCATGAAGATTTCCGGCCTCGGCAAAAAAGAAGTCACGCGTTTGACCGCCGATTTGAAAAAGGAATACGAAGACCGTCATTCCGGTATTGAAATCGCTGATCTTTCCGGCCGCTTCGTGATGCAAATAAAGCCGGAGTATGCTGAAAAAGTGAAAGACGTCGCGCCGAAAGAGCTGACATCGCCGCAGCTGAAAACGTTGTCGATTGTCGCTTACCACCAGCCGATTACAAAGGCGGAAGTTGTTGAAATGCGCGGCGCCAACGCTTACGATCACATCAATGAATTGCATGAGCGCGGTTTCGTTGACTTAAAACCGCACGGCCGAACAACAATGATGACGACGACTCGTCTGTTTGCCGAGTATTTCGGTCTCGGGTCAACGGATTCGGCGGAAGTCCGAAACAAAATGGTTGAAATTTTCAGGGCGGGCGGCGGCCAAAGTGATATTTCTCGTTTCAATCCCCTCAAGAGATTGGCTGTGACGGAAATGTATGAGTCTCTCATGCGCATGTGCGGCATTACAAATTACAAAGTCGTCAACCCGTACAGCCCGTCAGAAGAGGATTTAAAAATTCTGGTTGACACCGACATTTTGGTCTTAGCCAAAGGCTATGCCGACCGCCTTTCAGAATTAAATCCGCCATACGGCGGCCGTGTTTTGGAAATGTCTTCAACCACGTTCAGCGACTTAATCGAAGATATCCGCCTGATTGAAAAAGAACTCGGCGAGGACTTTTCGCGCTTCGGGAAACATTCAAAGAAAGAAGAAAACATCAACGACCTCAAGGAACTTTTGGAGATTTACCGCAACAAGGCGCTGATGGTTAAAACAAAAGCAAGTCCGGCAACAGAAATGTCTGCCAAAATCCTCGGCGAACTCGGTATCGGGCTGTCGACAGACGGCATAATCGTGGCGCCGGATTACGGCACGTCGAGCAAAGGCAAGAAAGTCAAAAAGGGAGAAGTGGTTTTCCCCACTCACAAAAGCCAATCCGGTAATTTAATCAAGCGCGTCTGCGACAAATACGACGCGGTTATCGGCGGTTTAAAAGAAATCGATAAAGCTGAAAGAGAAAACGTCAAAGCTGAAAAGGAAGTCACCAAAGCCGAAAAAGAAGTCGCCAAAGCTGAAAAAGAAGTTGCTGATGAAGTTGCTAAAGCTGAAAAAGAACGCGCTAAAGCCGAAAAAGAACGCGCTAAAGCCGAAAAGGAAAGAGCAAAAGCTGAAAAGTAAATCTCTAAAGCCGAAAAAGAAGTTGCCAAAGCCGAAAAAGAAAGCGGCAAAGCTGAAAATAAATCTCTAAAGCTGAAAATAAATCTCTAAAGCTGAAAAGTAAATTCCCAAAGCCGAAAAAGAAAGCGCCGGTAAATCAAAAACAAAGCCGGTTCAGCCGAAAACCGATGCGTAAAACTTCTCGTTCAAATTCCAAAAAAAAGTAAAAGGGTGACGGACGAATTTTTTTTTCTTATTCTTCGTCGTCGACGTCATCAAAGTTTTTGTAGCTGTCGGTTCCGACCATGGCGGCGGCGATTGAATCAATACCGTCCAACCATTCGGAGACGATGCTTTCTTCGGGAAGGATTGTTAAATATTCTTCATCAAAAGGTTTGCCTGAAATGACCATGGCGCCGATTTTCGCGACAATGAGGAAAACTTCCTCAATATCTTCTTTCTCTTCGGCGGCGCCGGCTTCTTTAATCATCTTCTTGATGTCGGCTGTTTTTTCGTAATCATTCAGGAAATACAATTCAAATCCGGCAAGCGAACAGCTGAGCGAGTCTTGAACGGACATAATCATGATGTCGGCGTCTTCTGAAATCGGCATAACGTCTGCCAAAACAATGTCTTGGATCTGCGCTAAAATTTCAAGCGCGCTTTCTTCGCCCATGACGCCTTTTTCAAAACGGGCGGCGATTTTCAGGCACGACAGAATGACATCGTCAGCCATGTTCACGAAAATCATCGCGCATTTTTCAGCCTTTTCTTCATTTTCAAGGGAAAACCCGGAGTCTTTTATTTGTGAAATCCAGTTGTCCCAGCGGGACTTTGAATAAAATTCATAATAAGGCATACATTTTTCCGTCATAATTTTACCCTTTTCTCTTTTTAACCCTTTAATCTCTTTATTTAACACGACAAATTATTCTTCATTAATTTCATTCTGCTTCATTCTAATAACATTCTGCTTCATTAATTTCATTCTGCTTCATTAAATTTCATTCTAAAACTAAGATTACTCGCTTATAGGTTTTTCCGTCTTTTTCAACGCCTTCAAAAACGTCTTTAACGACACATTTATCCCCTTTTAAGAGTCCCTTCGGGGCGAACAATTCATTGTTCAGCGTATCATCGCTGTCTTCGTTTTTAACTTTAACGGGGTCAAATGAAATCTTTGCGCCTTCTACCGCCCTTTTGGAATCGACATACGCTTCAATCGGCGCGTTCTTAACGCTTACTGCCAAAACGCCGCCGTCATGAAGCTCGCAGCTCAAAAGCGTTGAATTCCGAACGGCGACAATCTCGTATTTTCTGCCGGGGTCTAAATTCAGGCAGGTCCCGCGGATCTTGCATTTTTTACATTCAGCCTGCTCTTCTAAAAAGATGAATGTCTCGCCGGGTTTTGCTAAGCGTTTCCCGATAACCGTGATTTTGGCAGCGTTTGTCATAATTAAATCCTTTGAATAATTGTCAAATCGATTCGGTTTCGGAATCGATTCTTTTTTCATTTTGTCTAAAACGTTTGTTCTTCTTAAATGACTTTCGTTGTAACGACCTTTTAACTGATTTTTGTTACAATTCTGTTATTTAATTCTGCTATAATCCTGTTATTAATTCTGCTGTAATCCTGTTATTAATTCTGCTGTAATCCTGTTATTAATTCTGCTGTAATCCTGTCATATCATCGTTATACTATTGTTATTGCGGCCTTTAAATGACTTTCGTCACCATGGCCGTCTTTTCGGCGGCTTCCCGCGTCAGCCCGCCGCCGAGGATTGTATACCTTTCGGGGCGGATTGAATGCGCTTTTAACAGCGCTTCGATGATATCTTCGTCGGAAACGCCCATCTCGCGGGCGGAAGTCGGCGCGCCGATTTGAATCAGCGCGTTTCGGATTTTTTCCCAGTTCCCGCCGTGCAGGTACATTGTCATAATCGAGCCGACGGCGCATTGTTCGCCATGAAGCGCCGGCTTTTTCGCGATTCGGTCAAGCGCGTGGCTGAACATGTGTTCCGCGCCAGACGCGGGCCGCGATGACCCGGCAACGCTCATTGCCGCGCCGCTGAGAACGAGCGCTTTTATGGTAATCCGCGCCGAGCTTTCCAGTCCCGGGCGAATGAATTCCGCCGAGTTTAAAATCATGTCGGCGCTCATGTAAGCCATCAAAGACGCAGAACGGCTGAACGGTTCGTTTTTGAGGCGGGACGCGAGTTCCCAGTCCAAAACGGATGAATAGTTTGAAATCACGTCGCCGCATCCGGCAGCCATGAGGCGAAACGGCGCTTTTGCAATAATTTCCGTGTCGGCGACCACCGCAATGGGCGCTTGCGCGTCCACGGATTTGGATTTATGGTCAGAATGAATGGAAGCGCGCGACGAAACAATACCGTCGTGCGACGCGGCTGTCGGGACGCTGATAAACGGAACATCGCAGTTTCTGGAGGACAGCTTTGCCAAATCAATGGACCGGCCGCTGCCGACACCAAGGAAGCAGTCCGCTTCAAACGCTTTTCCCGCTTCCGTAATCTTTTCAACTTCTTCGGGAGAAGCTTTGTCGGATACATAAACTTCAGAAAGGCCGCCCGCGGTTTCAATATTTCCTGCGATAATTTTTCCGGCAATATCCGCCGTGTTCTTGCCGGTGACGATAAACGCTTTGCCGTTCAGTTTCAGCTTTTTCAAGACATCGGGAATCGCGTTCAAAACGTCTTTTCCGATTAAAACTTCCCGCGGAAATTCCATCCATCTCATGGAACGGTTTTCATCTTCCCGCCATTCGGCAGGATTGCATTGGTCATCGCCGTATTTCATAATTATCATGTTCCCTTTCGTTATTGACAGTTTCAGTTTATTCAAATATGATTGTTTAAATATAAAACCTATAGGTTGCGGCGTTTGCAGCATTTCGCTTATTATTTATATTCTGATTTTAAATAGAACCTGTGAGCATTTACTTTTGTATTTCCCGGATATTTTCAGTTTAATTTCAATCCAATTCCTATCGTGATTATTCGCTTCGTGATTATTCGTTTCGTGATTATTCGTTTCGTGATTATTCGTTTCGTGATTATTCGTTTCGTGATTATTCGTTTCGTGATTATTCGTTTCGTGATTATTCGTTTCGTGATTATTCGTTTC
>Ga0123353_10000237_pt1 | contig 69845 bp, 58 predicted proteins | sample TergutLab28metaG_3_FD_92763 | JGI IMG/M metagenome (GOLD analysis project Ga0123353, IMG submission 92763) | Labiotermes labralis P3 segment gut microbial communities from Petit-Saut dam, French Guiana - Lab288 P3 | ecosystem: Host-associated > Arthropoda: Insects > Digestive system > Gut ... | reverse complement strand
TTAATTCGACTATACTCGTCATAGAAAACATCTCCCTCTTTTTGTTTCCTATATTATAGCATGCCTTCTCAATATAATCAATCGTTAAGTTAGCGCATATGGGGCGCGTCCCCTACAAGGGACAGGGGATGCGGATCTCCAGGGCGGCGGCACCCGGTTTGGCAATGTGTTTCGCGTCCGCGCCCAGGCCGGGGACGGCGACCACCCCGTTTTGGTCTGCGATGACAGGCCAGCCCGCACGCAGGCGTGCCGGGATTTTGGCATCGATCATCAGCCGCTTCAGGCTACGGCTACCCGGTTTGCCTGCCAGCCTCATCCTGTCGCCGGGCTGGCGGGCGCGGATTTGCAACGCCCCTTCTATTCTGTCGGGCGCCAAGAAGAAATGATACCGATCGGACACCCCGGCGCATCCACAATCGATGGCGGCGGGCGGGACGCGCGGGGGCGCGTCCCCTACAACGGGGGTGGCGGCGTCGGGCGGCGGGTCACGCGGGGGCGCGGGCGGGACGCGCAGGGGCGCGTCCCCTACAAGGGACGGGGGATGCGCGGCGACGGGCGGGGGATGCGTGGCGGCGTCGGCGGCGGGCGGGTCGTGCGGAGGCGGGCACGGCGGGACGCGCAGGGGCGCGTCCCCTACGAGGGACGGGGGATGCGTGGCGGCGGCGTTGGGCGGGTCGTGCGGGACGCGCAGGGGCGCGGTGGGCGCGATGACGAGCATTTCGTATTCCCGCCGGGCCGCGATCCCGCCGGGCAAATCGATTTGCGCCGAGGGGCTTTCCCCGGCGCCCAGGACGAGGATGGCTTTGACATGCCCAGCGGACAAGGATGCCGACGGCTTGCCGGTGGCTTTTCTGTACAGCAACCGGCATAGCCGGTTCGCGATGGCAGCGGGTTGCGAGGTCAAGATTCCGACAGGGATCGATACGCCCACCGCCTCTTTTGTTTCTATTGTGGCTGTGGCTGTGGCCAAAGCTTCTTCGGCTTGGCTTCGCAGGTATTCCTCATCTTGCCGCAACCGATCGGACAATCCGCCAATGGCCTCGGCCAGGCGCGGGTTGAGGGCGCGTAGTTCCGGGATCACGCGCTTCCGCAGGCGGTTGCGGGAGAGCGTCTCATCAAGGTTTGTGGCGTCCTCGACATGGGATATCCCCGCTTCCCGTAAAAATGCCTCCACATCGGATCTTGTGCATCCGAGTAGCGGGCGCGCGATGTTCCCGCGCATTGGCGGGATGCCGGCAAGCCCGGCAAGCCCGGCGCCCCGCGTTAGGTGCAGTAAAACGGTCTCTATGTTGTCATCCGCCGTATGCCCGGTGGCTATCCGTGAAAACCCTTCCCGTTGCGCCGTCTCTTGCAAAAAGTCATAACGTAGCACACGCGCGGTGTCCTCGATATTGGCGCGCCTTTTTTTCGCCTCGCCGGCAACGTCCCCTCGCCCTACGAACAGCGCAACGCCCTTTTGCGCGCAATAAGATCGGACAAACGCCTCGTCGGCGTCGGCCATGCCGCCGCGCAGCTGGTGGTTGTAATGCGCCGCCGCCACCGATCCCAAGCCAAGCGTCCCGCGCAACAAAAGCAACGCCTCGAAAAGCGCCACAGAGTCCGCTCCCCCGGAAACAGCGCATAAAACAGATGCGCCCGGCGGAAACATCCCACAACCGCGCACAAATGCCATTACCTTATCCGTTAAACCACATTTATCTTTCAATTCTCAACTCCAATTCCCAACTCCCGATTTGGCCATGCGCGTATGATTTATATGCGCTACTCGCCTGCGCCCTCCTCATGCCTCCACTCCCTGGAGGAGAACGACGTGTACTGGGCAATCCACTGCAGGCGCACCGTGCCCGTGGCGCCGTGGCGGTTTTTGGCCACGATGCACTCGGCGATATTCTTATCTTCGGTATCCTCGTTGTAGTATTCGTCGCGATACAAAAACATGACCACATCGGCGTCTTGCTCAATGGCGCCGGACTCCCTGAGGTCGGACAACATGGGCCGCTTGTTCTTTTCCGAGCGGGTCTCCGCCGCGCGCGAGAGCTGAGACAGGCATAGCACAGGGACATCCAGTTCCTTGGCCATGATTTTGAGGTTCCGCGAGATATCTGCCACCTCCTGCACGCGGTTCTCGTTGCGGCGGGAGCCCTGCATGAGTTGGAGATAGTCGATGACAATGAGGCCCAGGTTCTTTAAGCGGCGGCACTTGGCCTTCATCTCGGCCACGTTGATGTTTGAGTTGTCGTCGAACCGCAAGTCCATCCTTGTCAACGCCCGTGACGCATCGATGAGGCGATTCCACTCGTCCAGCGTGAGGTCGCCGGTCAGCAGTTTCTTGGAATCGATAAAGGCCTCGCCGGAGAGCATGCGCATGACCAATTGCTCCCGAGACATTTCCAGCGAGAAGAAGACGACCGCCTTCCCGCTCTGGCGGACGGCGTTGAGGGCAATATTCAGCGCGATGCTGGTCTTTCCCATGCCGGGGCGCGAAGCGATGAGGATCAGGTTGGATCGGCCGAGCCCGCCGATATAGCTGTCCACTTCGGAAAGGCCGGTGGGGAGCCCGGGAAGCTGCCCCTTGTTTTTCAGCAATTCGTCCAGCCGGTCGAAGACCTCCTGCAAGACCTCGCCGACGGTGTACAGCGTCTGATCGGATCTGCCATGGCGGATATCAAAGATGCGTTGTTCCGCCGCATCCAAAATGGTAAGCGCCTCGCCCTGCCCCTCCATGACCAAGGCCGAAATATCAGCCGAAGCCTCGGCGACTTGCCGCAAAAGGGATCGGTCGCGCACAATCCGCGCGTATTCCAGCACATGGGCTGTGGTGGGGGTCAGCTGCATCAGATCGAACATATATTTCCGCAACGCCTGATCGTCGCCCGCGCCTTGCTCATGCATGTGCGCCAGCACGGTGATGGGGTCTATGTTCTGGTTGAGGGCAAACATCGCATAGATGGCTTCGTATATTTCCCTGTTGCGGGGGATAAAAAAGTCGTCTGGCTTTAGTAACCCCAGCAGCTCCGGCAAATTTCTCGCGTCGATGAGCATAGCGCCCAATACCGCTTGCTCGGCCTCCACGCTATGCGGCATGCGCAGCCTCGTGAGTTCATCCAATTTATTTACTCTCTTCCTCTCGCACTTCCACCTGTACCACTGCGTTGATCGCGCCGCCCAGCTTGACCTTTACCGGATGTATGCCATAGGTTTTGATGTGTTCGTCTTGCACCAGCTTATGCTTGTCCACTTCCAAGCCGAACTGTTCTTTGAGCGCATTGACGATCTCCTGTCCGGTGACCGCGCCATACAACCGGCCAGAGGGGCCGGCCTTGGCATGAATCTTTACCGTGCAAGTTTTAAGCCGCTCGGCAGCTTGCATGGCCTTTTCTCTTTCATAGCTCTTCTTGTCCGCCTTGGCCCGCATTTCCAGCTCATAGGTGTGGACCGCGCCCGTCGTGGCTTTGGACGCCAGGTTGCGTGGAAAGAGGTAATTCCGGGCATAGCCGTCGGACACATTGACCAGCTCTCCCTTTTTCCCCTGTCCCGGGACATCCTTCTGTAGAATAACTTTCATGCACACCACCCCAAAAAACGTTGAAAAAACTAAATCTGTCTACCGAATTACCGAAACTACGCTGTGTTTTCCTCCAAGTAGAGATCGATGGCCCGGAGCAGGCGGTTGAGCGCCGGCTCGACCCGGTCGCCGGACATCTGCGCGCCGGCGATGGTGCGATGCCCGCCCCCGCCCAGTTTTTCGACGATCAGATGGACATTGATCCGGCCTAACGAACGCGCGGAGAGTACGATTTGCCCCCCTTGCGGGAACAACACGAAGGATGCGTCCACGCCGTCGATGGTCAGCAACTCATCGGCCGCCTGCGAGGCCACCATGCGGTCGATCGTGTGATTCGAAACCGCGATGGCGGTCTGGCTCTTGTACATCCTTGCGGATCGCACCACATCGTACCGGGCCAAGCTGTTTTTGAAATCCGTTTGGAACAGCCGCTTGATCTCCACGGTGTCCGCGCCCGCGCTGCACAGATAGGCGGCCGCTTCGAACGCGCGCGCGCCCGAGTGCATCGTAAAATTCTTGGTATCCAGCGCAATGCCAGCCAGCAGAGCCTCGGCTTCGACGCGCTTCAAGTCGCTCGGCTCCAAGATATATTGCAGGAGTTCCGTGACCAGTTCCGACGCCGACGAGGCCGACGGCTCATGGAAATTGAGCACGGCTTTTTTGATATAATCGGCGGCGCGCCGGTGATGGTCGACGACCGCGACCCTGCCGCAGATATTCAAGAGTTCGGGCGATTCCACAATCTCTGGGCGGTTGACATCCACAATGACAAGCAACGTATCCCGGTTGCACAGCAGGAGGGCCTGTTGGGGGGTAATAAACAGCTCCTCGTTGTTCGGCATCGCCTCCAGCCGCGCGAGCAGTTTTTCGGCGGCCGTATGCTCGCGTTCTATCAAGATATAGGCCCGGCGGTCCTTCTTCCGCGTCGCCGCGGCTATGCCCACCGCCGCGCCCACGGAGTCGATGTCCGAGTTGCGGTGGCCCATGATCAGCACATTGGACGAATCGGTAATCAGGCGGACGAGCGCGTTGGCCATGACGCGGGATTTCACCTTTGTGCGCTTTTCCATCTCCCGCGCACGCCCGCCATAGAATTCAAATGCCGCGCGGTTCTTGACGACCGCTTGGTCGCCACCCCGCGAGAGCGACATCTCGATGGCCAGCACGGCATAAGAAAAGCATTCCGACAGGGAGGCGCCCTCTTTCCCGATGCCGATGCTCAGGGACACCGGGATGCTGTTGGGGCTTACCAGCGTGTGCGCGGTATCCAGCAGTGAAAATTTCCCTTCGACAAAGGCGGTGAGGTTCCGCTCTTCGAAGATAAACAGGTAACGATCCCTGTCATACTTCCGCAGGATGCCGCCCGCCGGCCCCGCCCACGCGCCGATCAGGTTGTCGATAGCGGCCACCAGCGCGGACTTCTGCGAATCGCCCAGGTTTTTCATGGCTTCCTCGTAGTTGTCCAGTACAATCACCGCCACCACGGGGCGGGTGCGGAAATACTTGCGGCGCAATTGCGAGGCGTCGGTCACATCCACCAGGTAAAGCGCCGCCATGGGGGTTTTCGACTCGGCGCCCACCGGGATAAGGCTTCCGAACACCTTGTACTGCCGGTTGCCCATGGCTATCTCCAACGGATGCTGGTCTTTGCCCTCCAAGAGGAATTTGGGGACAAACCCCGGCACGATATCCCCGATTTTCTCCTCAAATAGATGATCCCGCGCGCTGGATGCCTGGTAAAAACTGTCGTTGGCCCACAGGATCTCCCCCGTCTCCAGTTTGATGACGACCATGGGCAACGGGACGCTGAGCGCCGTTTCCCCCATGGACACGCCCATATTTTGCGACAACCCGGCGATATAACGCTGGACATCCCAACGCCGCTTGCCCATGTAACTTCGAAAGATAAAAAAGAGCAACACAACAAAAGCGCCTTCCCCGGCGGCCAGCCACCAAGGTCCCCAAACGGCGGCGGCAACCACGAACAGGAGCAATACAATAAAACAGAGCCGAAAGCCGGGCTCCAATAACCTCCTCAACTTACGGTTGCTGATAAGATCCCCCTCCCGTTGCGGATCGCCGTTGCGGTGCGCTAATATCCGTAAATATTCGCCATGTATCGATAGTAATCGCTAATAATCGCTAATAATCGTTAATAGTACCTTGCCCATATCCACACTTCGTTGTCCGTGCTGTGGAACATATCGACCTGGACACTCGTCCTGCTGTTCGTGTAATAGTAGGAAACCCCGTCTGAATACTCTTTGCGGTCGGCGTACACAAAACCCTTATCCTTCAAATAACTCACGTACTTTTCCGATTCATGTTCCACGAGCTTATAGATATAGTACGCGCTATTATAGACATACCCGGCATGGGCTTTATCTTTGAAATCCACGGATCTGTCACAGGATCTGCCCGTGACGGCCGTGTAGGTGTTGATCGTGGAATAATAGAATGTGTTTTGGTCGGTATATAGCGAATAAGACCGATCCGCCTCCCGCATGATCCACTCCTGATAGCTGGTGAGGGAGTAGTTTTTTTCTTCTATGTCCTCGAGTTGCTCGATGTGGATGGCCAGGTTGAGGTTCTCGCCGTCCAGAAAGGACATGGCGGCCACGCCTATCACCTCGGCATAGGAGTTGACCAGCGGCCCCCCGCTGTTCCCCTCGGAGATAGCCGCATCTATTTGGATGCACTTTACCCCATTGACAACCCTGTTCGCGTTGGAAACCGTCCCGCTGGTGAACGTACCGACTAAGGTCCCGAGCGCAGACCCGTTCGCGTAGATTGCTTGCCCCGCTTTGACCACGTCTGTGGACAGCACAAGCCCGGGCGTCTCGGACAGGTTGATCTTGAGTACGGCCAGATCCATCAGCTCATCAAAGGCAACGATCTTTTCTACGGTGTATTTCCCGCCCCCTATCATTTCTACCGTGATATCCGTCGCGTACTCGATGACATGGTAGCAGGTGACGATGGTCCCCCCGTCGTCGATAAAGAAGCCGGAACCGCTCCCTGTGTTGCCGTTGTGGTATTCGCAAGCGACGGTGACCGTGCTCGCCTGCACGATATCCGCCACCTCGGTGGAGGACAGCTCCCTCTTCTCCCATTGCGCCGTTACCGTCAAATCCTCGGTAATATTGGTAAATGCCTTATCCCAAGATAAGGTGTGGCGTTCCTTCTCCACCTCCGGCGCCACCGCCGCCTCGCCGGCTTCCACATATTGCACGGCATCCCCGCTTATCAGCTCGCCGCCGTTTAGGTCGAAGGTAACCGTGAATTCCTGCACCGTGGGCGGCTCCTGCGATGGTTCCTCGGATGGCGATGGCGATGTCGCAACTGTCCGAATGTCGCATGACGAAAAAAGCAGCACAAGGGCAAATGTACACGCAAATGCGCACGCCAGCAAAAACTGTTTCTTGCTCCTCATATTACTCATTTTACCACCTCCGAACCCGGCTGGGGGGCTGTGGATCCCAACTGGTAATCTGGGATCCCGGCCCTACCACCGAATTTCGCGAATAGGTCGCCTCAATTTGATAAAATCCCACATCTTGGGAAAGCCTATTTCTTGGGGTTGACGATGTCGCGCCAGTCGATGTCGCCCCGCGCCAAGCCATGGATCAGCACCTCGGCGGTCGCCACATTGGTCGCCACAGGCACATTGTGCAGGTCGCACAGGCGCAGCAACGAGCCTTCCCCCTCCTGCAAACCCGCGGATATCGGGTCGCGGAACATGATGAGCAAATCGATCTCGTTATAGGCGATGCGCGCCCCGATTTGCTGTTCGCCGCCTTGTAGCGCGGATAAAAACTTATTCACCGGCAAACCGCTGGCCTCCGCCACGAGCTTCCCCGTCGTAGCCGTTGCATATAGCGTGTGCCGCGACAATATGCCCTTGTACGCGATACAAAATTGCACCATCAACTCTTTTTTCATATCACGGGCTACCAATGCGATGTTCATATACGTCCTCCTGTCTTTTTTAGGGATATCTTGTGCGCGTGATAGCGTGATTTAATGCTCTTCCCGGGCAACGGGATACGCTCCCCTTCCAGCCGCTTGGCCATGCGCAACATGGCGAGGGCGGCGTCGGTCTGCCCATAGAGGATAATCGGCATGTACTTATTGGCCGCGTCGATCACCGAAATATCCTCCGGGACAAGCCCCAGCAACGGCAACCCCACGGTATCCATGGCATCGTCCACATTGGCGCTGCCATAGGCCACGAGCTCGGGCCGCACCCTGTTGAGCGCCAGCCACACCGCCTTGAGGTTCTGGTTGTGGAGGAGTTCCGCCGTCCGCGTGGCGTCGCGTATGGCCGCGGGCTCCAAATTCCCCACCACGATGGCGTGGTCGCAGGCGCCGGCGGCCAAAGCGAAGCTCTCGCCCAACCCGGCCGCGCAATCGACCATGCAATAATCGCAGTGTTTCTGCAATGCCTTGACCATTTCGGAAAACAATTCCGGGACGATTTGCCCCGCCTTCCGCTCCGACGGCGCGGACAATAGATAGAGCCCCGGGATCTGCGGATGCCGATACAAGGCTTCCCGGAGAACAGCCCCCCCGGTCAGGACATCATGAAAATCCAACGCCGCCGCGTCCGGCATGCCCAGCACGAGATCCAAATTGCGCAGGCCGACGTCGGCATCGATACAGACGACGCGCCGCCCCATCGCCGCCAAACATGCGGCAAGTCCAGCCGTAAGCGTTGTTTTCCCTGTACCGCCCTTCCCGGACGTCACCAGTATGGCCTTTCCCAAGAGTTCACCCCCCAGTGACATAACCCTTGCTGAATCAACGGGATATCAATCTCCCCGCCTTATGAAAAACCGCAGTTTTTCAGGCATCCATTATATCATACAATTCTCACCCATGCAATTGATTCTCCGGCATTCTTTTGCTCATGGTCTCCTGGCTCTGGAAATAGGCGTCAAATACGTCCCTCGCGATGGGCGCCACGGCGGAACCCGATCCGCCTTTCTCCACCACGACAGCCACGGCCACTTGCGGATCGTCAAAGGGGGCAAACGCCACAAAGACACCGTTGGCCGGCCGGCCGTCGATCAACGTCTGCGCGGAACCCGTCTTGCCGCCCACCGGGTATGGGTAATCCGCGAACGTGCGCGCCGCCGTGCCGCCCGGCTCGCATACCATCCTCATCCCGGACAAGATAGCTTCCAGCGTGCCGTCCTTGAGTTCCAACCGTTCGACCACTTCCATGGTCTCCACGTATATCGTGCTGGCGTAATCGAAGGACTTGACCATGTTCAGCAGGTGCGGCTTGCACCTGACGCCCCCGTTGGCCAGCGTCGCCACATAGCTACACAGCTGGATCGGCGTGATGAGGTTGTATGACTGCCCGATAGCCGCTTGCAGCACATCGCCGTCGTACCAATAGAGGCCCTGTTTCTCGCAATACTCCGGGCCCGCTAAGACGCCATCCCGCTCCCCCGGCAGCTCGACGTTTGTTTTCACGCCAAAGCCCAGCTTCTTCGCGTAGACGTTCATGGTTTCTATCTTTGTCCTGTACGCGGACTCGTAAAAGAAATAGTTGCACGAGACCCGGAGGGCGTCGGCCACATTGATGCTCCCATGGCTACCCGTACACTTGGGCGTATAGCTGGGGGCATAACGGGTATATACCACTTCGTCAAAGATGGTGGAGGTGGGTGTAATCACTTCCGCCTCCAAGGCGGCCATCGCCGACGCCATCTTAAAGGTCGATCCCGGCTCATACGCGGCGGCGACGGCCCGATTGAGCATGGGGCTCATCGGATCCTGGTTCAGTTCCTCGAAGTTCTCCGCAAAGTTTATCAGATCATAGGTCGGGTAGGACGCCATGGCCAGTATCTCGCCGGTTCTGAGATCCATCAGGACGGCGGCGCCCCCGGCGGCCAAATGCTTGTCGATAAGCCCGCCGCGCTCCCCCTGCTCCCGCAGTGAAAGTATGCCTTCTTCCAGCGCATGCTCCACCTTTTCCTGAAGCAGGATGTCGATGGTCAAAAAACAGTTGTTCCCCGGTTCCGGCTTCTTGCTATTGAGGATATTGGTGATCTTCCCGGAGGTGTTGGTTTCTTCTTCGCGCCATCCGGGCTTGCCGCGAAGCCATTTTTCCAGCCCTTCCTCCAAACCGCCCAACCCAACCAATTCATCGGCGGCGTATTCCTTCTCTTTATATTCCGCCGCCCGCCCTTCGGGGATCCGGCCCACCATGCCCAGCAAATGGGCCGCATATTGCGTGCGGTATTCCCGTACGGGTACCGTCTCCACCATGACGCCGGGGAAATCCTGTTCGCGCACCATGCCCACGATGGTCATATCCACTTCGGTGGCAAACTGATAGTCCGGGATGTAGTAGTACGGCTCGTTGGTCTGAAGCACCCGGCGTAGCTCCATTTCGTACCGGATGGCCGCTATGCGCCGCGCGTCCGCCTGGGCGTATTCGTCGCTGATGCCAAAGAGTTCTTTGATCTTTTCCATGAGTTCCGGGGCGGCCATGTCTTCCGGCCACCCAAGTTTCTCCGTGAATTGCTTTAGGTACGTCTTTTCCTTCTCGCCGATGTTGAACTTGAAATGGTACGGATCCGGCAGGATGGGGAACGTGTCCTCGTAGCGGACGCCCTGTTCTTTCATCAGGCGCGTGAGGCGATCGATGACCTCGTTGGGGTCGTCGCTGGCGATGAGCAACCGGTTTAGGTCGATCCGGAGCGCGTACGTGGTATAGTTGGTCACCAACGGGCGCCCATACCGATCCAGCAACTCGCCGCGCGTCGCCGGCAGCGCGACCATCCTCGCCTGTCGTTTTTCCGCCTGTTTTTTGTTTTCTTCGCGATGGGTAATCTGCAGGTTGTAGAGACGCGCCGTGGCGCCCAACAAAAACAAGGCCATGATGACGACCATCGGGGCAAGCCGCAGATAAAATTTCCATTTTTTCATGAATTCAAATTCACCTCGAACATTCGCGATGCCACATATATGGGCATGACACCCCTTACTGGGGTATGGCGCCCACGGCCAGTTTGTCGCAACGGTTGTTGTAGGCGTTGTCGGCGTGTCCGCGCACCCAGGTAAACGACACGTTGTGCAACTGGCATAAATCCAGCATCGTCCCCCACAGGTCGGGGTTCAGGGCGGGCGACTTGTCGGCCTTTTTCCAGCCGCGCGCCCGCCATTTGGCCGCCCAGCCCAGGGACATGCCGTCCACGACGTATTTGGAGTCGGAATACACGCGCACTTCGCAAGGTTCCTTGAGCGCCCGCAGCCCCTCGATGACGGCGGTCAGTTCCATGCGGTTGTTGGTGGTATGTGGCTCGCCGCCGGAGAGTTCCCTCTCATGTTCCCCATACCGCAAAATAGCGGCCCAGCCCCCCGGCCCGGGGTTCCCGGAACAAGCCCCGTCCGTGTAGAGCGTGATGTGTTTCATAGTTGATCCTGCAGTTCATCCATTGGCTCCTCTGATCTCAGCATGAGATCTATATCGTCGATGGTCTGATCCGTCCATTCGATGCCCTCCAGATCGAATACATTGGCCATATGGCGCAAATAGGATATATACGCTTCCTTGCCGTACAGAAGCCTCCGCGTATAGGCATCCTGCATGATTTCCTCGCTATCGATCAGCAGGGCGATCCCTTTGTCCTCCAGCTCCTGCTGTCTCCTCTCCCTGGCTTCCTCCTGCCTCCTGTCTTCTTCCTCCTGTTTTTTGGCGGCCTCCTGTTTTTCGTCTATATCTGTCTGAGACTCCTTGTCTTCGTCCGCTACTCCCTTTTCGAGTTCGTGAATCCGCTGCAACAGCTCTTCATTGCGTTCTTGTTCCGCTATGAGTTCTTCTTTGTGTTTTTCGGCCATATTTTCTCCGATGCAGGCCAGGATAATAACCACGATGACAGGTGAGACAAATAGACATAGAATGACCCATCTTGCGGGATTACGGTTTCTTTCACGAGCCATTCTCCCGGCGAGTACACTAAGAATTATCATCAGCGCAAGCGTAAAGCCCCATACAAAAATAGCAGTTCTTTCATCCATACCCGTCCCCACCTATCATGTAAAATATCGCCTACAGCTCAGCTCTCTTCCTCTTCCTCGCTCTTCGTGCTGGCCACCGCGATCACGCGGGCATCCCCTGCCATGCGCATGAGGATAACGCCTTGGGCACTGCGCGAGTAAAGGTTGATGTCGCTTGTCGCCATGCGGATGATGGTACCGTCGTCCGAGATCAACAACACATCGTCGTCTTCCGCCACCGCCTTGATGGCGGCCACTTTCCCTGTTTTCTCCGTGATGCCATGGGCCTTGAGCCCTTTGCCTCCCCGGTGCTGGGCCTCGCCGCCGCGCCTGTATTCCCCCGGCGCGGTGCGCTTGCCGTATCCCTTCTCCGTGACAGTCAGCAAGGTTTCCTCCGGGTGCATGCGGACCGCGCCCACAACGTAGTCCCCCCGCCCCAAGCGGATGCCCCGCACGCCGGCGGCCACGCGACCCATCTCCCGGATGTCCGTCTCGCGGAAACAAATGGCCATGCCCTCGCGCGACGCCAAAATGATATCCTCGTCCCCGCTGGTCTTGCGCACGGCGATGAGCTCGTCGCCCTCCTCCAGGCGCAACGCGCGGATGCCCCCTTTGCGGGCGGTCTCCAGCCTGTCCAGCTCGATGCGCTTGACGGTCCCGCGCCGGGTGATCATAACCAGGAACCGGTTGGGATCGTCCTGGGCGACCGGGATCATGGCGGTCACCTTCTCCCCTGCCTCCAGCGGCAGTACATTGACGATATTCATCCCCTTGGCCGCCCGGCCGGCTTCCGGGATAAAGTAGCCCTTCTTGCGGTACAGGCGCCCATAGTTGGTGAAGAACAGCATCACGTCGTGCGTGGACGCCACGAACAGCTCCTCCACATAGTCCTCTTCGCGCATCGTCTGGGCGGTCACGCCCTTCCCGCCCCGCCGCTGGGTGCGGTAAACCGATTTTTGTATGCGCTTGATGTACCCGGCGTGGGTCAGCGTGTACACGCAGTCCTCGCGCTCGATCAGATCCTCGATGTCTATCTCGTCGTCCACGGGCACAATCTCCGTGCGGCGATCGTCGCCGAACTTCTCCCTGATTTCCAGCAATTCCTCGCGCAAAATGGCGCGAACCTCTTCGTCGGATGCCAATATTTCCTGATACCGCCTGATTTTCTCCATCAGTTCCCGGTATTCATTCTCTATTTTTTCCAGTTCCAGCCCCTGCAAGCGGCCCAACCTGAAATCGACGATCGCCTGCCCCTGCGCGTCCGTCAACGAAAACCGCTCCATGAGCTTGGCTTTCGCGTTGCTGTATGACCCGCGGATGATCGCGATCACCTCGTCCAAATTGTCTACGGCGACGCGCAAGCCCTCCAAGAGATGAGCCCGGTCATGCGCGCGCTTGAGCAGGAACCTCGTGCGGCGGACGATGACCTCGATTTGGTGGGCGATGTAATGATCGAGCGTCTCCCGCAAGGAGAGGATCACGGGCTTCCCATCGACCAGGGCCAGCATGTTGATGGCGAAGGTGGACTGCATGGCCGTATGGGCGTACAGCTTGTTGAGCACGACCTGGGCATTGGCGTCCCGCTTGAGCTCGATCACCAATTTCATGCCGCCCCGGTCGCTCTCGTCGCGTATTTCGCTGATCCCCTCGATGGTCTTCCCCTTGACCAGCTCGGCAATGGCTTCCACCAGCCTTGTTTTGTTGACCATATAGGGGAGCTCCGAGACCACGATGCGCTGGCGGGAACCCTTCGTTTCCTCTATCTCGGCCCTGGCGCGTACCTTGACCCTGCCCCTGCCGGTGGCATAGGCCGCCCGGATGCCCACGCGCCCCAAGATGCTGGCCGCCGTGGGGAAATCCGGGCCCTGGATATACTCCATGAGGTCGTTTAGGTCGGCCTCCTCGTTTTCCAAGACGCAGATGGTCGCGTCGATGACCTCGCGCAGGTTATGCGGCGGGATGTTGGTGGCCATGCCCACCGCGATGCCGGTCGTCCCGTTGACCAGCAGGCAGGGGAATCGCGACGGCAACACCCAAGGCTCCCTTCGGGAGTTGTCGTAGTTTGGGACAAAATCCACGGTCTCCTTGTCGATATCGGCCATGAGCGCCATCGCGATCCTCGACATACGCGCCTCGGTGTAGCGGTAGGCGGCGGGCGGGTCGCCGTCCACCGATCCGAAGTTCCCGTGGCCGTCCACGAGCGGGTAGCGCAACGAAAAGTCCTGTGCCATGCGCACAAGCGCGTCGTAAACCGATGCGTCGCCGTGGGGGTGGTAGCGGCCCAGCACGTCGCCCACCGCCGTGGCGGATTTGCGGTACGGCCTTTCCGGCGTGAGGTTTTCCTCGTACATGGTATACAAGATGCGCCGATGCACCGGCTTGAGCCCGTCGCGCACATCCGGCAACGCGCGTCCCACGATGACCGACATGGCATAGTCGATGTAGGACTTTTTCATCTCTCGCTCTAAGTCCACCGTCACGATCTTCTGATTTTCGAAATCCACAGGATGCTTCGTCTCCGACATAAAAAACCCCCAACCGGTAACGGTACCCCGACCGGCAACGCTGATTCCGTAATGTTATAACTTTATCAAATTATATATCTAAGTTCACCACATGCTTGGCATAGGACTCAATGAACTCCCGGCGGGGCTCCACCTTGTCGCCCATCAGCACGGTGAAGATCTGATCCGCGGACACGGCGTCGTCCAGCTCCACGCGCAATAGCGTACGCGTCTCCGGGTTCATCGTGGTCTCCCACAGCTCCTCGCCGTTCATCTCCCCCAGGCCTTTGTTGCGCTGGACATCCGCTTTGGCCCGCGCGGCTTCGTCCGTGCCGCAAAGCTCGCCGATAATCCTGTCGCGCTCCTTGTCCGAAAAAGCATACCGCACCGTCTTGCCCCGCACGATCTTATAGAGCGGCGGCTGCGCCAAGTAGACATGCCCCTCTTCGATCAGCGGGCGCATGAACCGGAACAGGAAGGTCAAGAGCAACGTACGGATATGGCTACCATCCACGTCGGCGTCCGCCATGAGGACGATCTTGTTGTAGCGTAGCCGGGAAAGGTCAAAGTCCTCGCCAATGCCCGCGCCCAACGCCAGGATGACCGGCATGAGCTTCTCGTTGCCATACACCTTGTCGATACGCGCCTTTTCCACGTTGAGCATCTTTCCCCATAGGGGGAGGATCGCTTGATACCGGCTGTCCCTGCCGCTCTTGGCGGAACCGGCGGCGCTGTCCCCCTCTACGATATACAACTCTGTGAGCCGCGGGTCGCGCTCGTTGCAGTCAAAGAGCTTCCCCGGCAACGAGGTCCCCTCCAGCGCGGTTTTCCTCCGCGTGAGTTCCCTCGCCTTGCGCGCGGCCTCCCTGGCCCTGGCCGCGCCCACGGCCTTCTCCAGGATGGCGCGCCCTATCGGCGGGTTTTCTTCCAAAAAGTCGCCCAGTTTTTCGCCCACAATGGCATCCACCAGCACGCGAATGTCCGAATTGCCCAGCTTGGTCTTGGTTTGCCCTTCAAACTGCGCGTCAATCAGCTTCACGCTGATGATGGCGGTCAATCCCTCGCGCACATCTTCCCCCGCAAGGTTTTTATCGTCGTCCTTTAAAAACTTATGCCTTCGTCCATAGTCGTTGACCACGCGGGTCATCGCGTTTTTGAAGCCTGTCTCGTGCATGCCCCCGTCTGTGGTGTGGATGTTGTTGGCGAATGAATACAAGGTTTCGTTGTAGGAGTCGCTGTATTGAAAGGCCACCTCGGCGACGGAATCCCCCTTCTTCCCCACGATGTGGATGACCTCCGCGTGCAGGGGGTTCTTATTCTTGTTCACGTATTCGACAAAGGATCGGATGCCGCCTTCATAATACAGGGATTTGACGACAGGCGGCCCCTCCCGCAGATCCGTCAGCTGGATGCGCAGGCCGGCATTCAAAAAGGCTTGCTCCCGTAGGCGGGAGAGCAGCATATCGAAATCGAAGACCGTATCCTCGAAGATTGTGTTGTCTGGCAAAAAGGCGATCATTGTCCCTATTTTATCCGTTTCGCCCACGATTTCCTGGGGTTTTATTACGTCTCCGCGTGCAAAATTCATTTCATACACCAGGCCGTTTTGAAAGACCTGTACCTTCATCCACTCGGACAGCGCGTTGACGACCGACGCGCCCACGCCATGAAGACCCCCCGCCACCTTGTACCCGCCGCCGCCAAACTTGCCCCCCGCGTGGAGGACCGTAAACACCAGCTCCATGGCCGCTTTCCCGGTCTCGTGCATGCCGGTGGGGATGCCCCGCCCGTCATCGCTCACCGAAATCCAGTCGCCGGGGTGGATCGTCACCTCAATATTCTTGCAATATCCCGCCAACGCCTCGTCGATGGCATTGTCAACGATTTCATACACCAGATGGTGAAGGCCCTTGGCCGACGTCGTCCCGATATACATGCCGGGTCTCTTGCGTACCGCCTGGAGCCCTTCGAGCACTTGAATTTGTGATGCGTCGTAATTATTTTGCTCGTTCATAAATTTCCTCCACGGCGCGTCACGGATGCCGCGCCCTACGAATTGTCATTGGCCTGCGCACCGGCGCGTCACGGATGCCGCGCCCTACGAATTGTCAATCTTCCAGGATATTTTCCCTCGCCCTTTTGCCGAGCGTCGCCGCCGAGATAGGCGACAAATACACCGTCGTCTTCCCGTCCATGGCGCAGAGGACAAAGGATGCCGGCAACTCGTCGATCACCGCCTTGACTTGCCCCTTTTTTTGCGCTTCAGACAAAAATGCCCGCGTTTGCCGGGAATGGGAGGTAATCTCCAAGTCAAATACTCCGATAATCGATTTGTGGGGTACGACTGTGTTATGTCCCAGATGCAGATACATGCACGACCCCCCCATTTTCGATATGGATGACGCGCCCTTCTTTCCAGGTGGACAGTATGTCCGTGTTGCAGCAGGTAATGATGACCTGCCCTTCGCCGGTTCTCTGTAAGACAAACGCCTGCCTGGCCGCATCGAGTTCCGACAATACGTCGTCCAATAAAAGGATGGGAAAACTGCCGAATTCTTCCTTAAATATCTGCCTTTCCGCCAATACCATCGCCAGTGCCGCCGTGCGTGTCTGCCCCTGCGACCCATATTTACGCGCTTCGGCGTTATCGATCAAGATTGCGATATCATCCAGATGGGGGCCGACCAAACAGCGCAACGCCGCCCGCTCCGACATCTCCATTTTCTTGAGGGCATGATATAACATTCCCTCATGGTCTTCTTCCGTTGTCCCCTCTTCGAAGGCCGGTCGCGTCAGATAGTTGAGCGTGATATTCTCCCTACCCCCCGTCGCTTCCCGATGGAAAACCGACGCCATCGCCGCCACCTTCGCGACAAAGGACGCCCTGTACGCCACGACGCGGGATGCTATTTTTGCTATGCGCCTGTTGAAGTCCGGCAACACGTCCGCCATGGCGGCCCCCTGCGCCGCGTCTTCCAGTATCCTCTTTTTATGCGCCAGTAAGCGGTTAAACTCCGCCAAATGCGATAGATAGCGCGGCTTCAACTGGCAGAGGGCGATATCCATGAAACGCCGCCGCGCCGCCGCGCCCTCGCGCACAATATCCAACTGGGAAGCCCCAAAAAAGACACAGGGCATTCGGCCCAAGAGTTCCCTGGGCGTGTTCAGTTTGATGCCGTTGATAAAAAAAAGCCTGCGCTGTTGTTTGTATATGCTCGCTTCTACGGTTTGCGCCCTTCCCTCGGAAGTAAAACATGCCTCGACGCGCCCCTCTTTTTGCCCTATGCGAATCATGTCCCGCTCCCGCGCCGTGCGGCAACTCTTCCCCGCGCCCAAAAAAAACACGGCCTCCAAGAGACTTGTCTTTCCTTGCGCGTTATTTCCACAAATAATATTGACGCCGGGAAAAAAGCGGACAGCCTCCTTCTCAAAGTTCCGAAAATTCACAAGCGAAAGCTTTTCCACACGAACAGAATCCCTCCTGCCCATGCTCCTACCCATGTCGTTGCCATTTTTCCTGCCCATGTCCTTGTTCCTGTCATTGATCATGTCATCGTTCATGCCTATGTCTATTCGCTCCTGAGCCTCACCGGCAGGATCATGTGCATGAACGCATCGCCCTCCTGGGGCACGATGATACAAGGGGACAACGGGTTGGTAAACCGAATGACGCATTGCTGTTCTTTCAGGGAATTCAACGCTTCCAGCAAGTACCGGTGGTTAAACCCTATTTCCATCTCTGGGTTATCCTCCGGCAACCCGACTACCGTCGCCGGGCAATCATCCTGCGCCGCCCCCAGCGCGGTCGTGCAGGAAACGACAATGCGGTTTTCTTCCAAGTAGAGGCGCAAGGGGTTCTTGATTTTCTCATTGATGAGCAAACTGACGCGCTCGATGCATGAGGCAAATTCTTGCGTATTCAGCGTCACGGATACCGGCTGTTCCTTGGGGATCGTAGCCATATAGTTGATAAATTCCCCTTCGAGCAGTCTTGTCGTCAGCGTTATCGTATCGATTTGAAACATAATATGCCTGCTGCCCAATACGATGCGTATGTTTTCCTCCCCGTCCGACAGGAGCTTTTCCACTTCGCGCAAAGCCGCCCCCGGCACGACAAAGTCTTCTTGTGGCGCCGTCCCCGTATACGCTTGCCTGCGCATGGCCAGGCGGAAACCATCGATAGAAACGACGGAAAGGCAGCCGTTCTCCCACACGAACTTCGATCCCATATGGATCTTTTTCGCGTCGTTCTCGGAAACGGCGAATACCGTTCCTTGGATCATTTCCTTGAGCATCCGTTTTGTCATCAACGCGCATTCTTCCTCCGGGACAGATGGCATATTCGGAAACGCCTGCCCATCATAACATGCCGAGATGTCATAAATGGAGCGGCCGCACTCGATATGCATGACCATTTTATCCGAAAGGGAAAACACGACCTTATCGTCGGGCAAGCGTCGGATGATATCCGTCAGCAAGCGCGAAACAATCACAACGCTGCCTGGCACTTCAATATCCGCCTCCAACTCTTCCCGGATACCAATCTCCATGTTGTATCCGTAGAGTATGAGCTTGGTATCCGCTACGATGAGGATCCCCTCTAAGGCGGCGATGCTACTTCTGGACGAAACGGCGCGGGAAACGGTGAGGATGGAGGAAAGCAGGGGGGCTTTGTCACAGGAAAACTTCATGTTGATCATCTCTTTCTAAGAATAGAATAGATTAGTTAATACGATAGCCAAGGTAGCGGTAGGCCGTGGGATGGGGGATAACGGGCGGGAACAGTTGCACGGCTGGACATGCGCATCCAACAGGCCTGGGGGATAAATAGGGGGATTTCGCGTGGCAAACGCAGAAGAAAAAAGCAAGGGGAGCGGCATGCTTCCACAATCCCCAACGTGCGGGGGATAAAAAACGCGGGGGATAAAGCCTTGGGATGAAGCCTTATTTATTTGTTGCGAATATTTTCAATCATCGATTGGATATCCTTAGAAATCATGGGGTCGGAGACCCTGAGCGCCTCCACCTTTTCGCAGCCATGCCCCACCGTGGTATGATCGCGGTTGATGAATTTCCCAATGTCATGCAGGGATTTTGTCGTCAGCAACCGGCAGAGGTACATGGTGAGCTGGCGCGCCCGTACCACGTCGGAACGCCGGTTTGCCCCTAAGACTTGGGCGGAGTCCAAGTTGTAAAAGTCACAGACTTCCTGGAGGTTCAGGGTGGGCGTTGGCGAGAGGCCCGGGCTTTCGCGGACAATCTCCGAGATGGCTTGTTCGGCGGTTTCCATGCTGATGGGTTTGTTGACAAGATCCCGGTACGCCATCATCTTTTTGACGACGCCCTCCAATTGGCGTATGTTCGACGAGATCGTGCCGGCAATGTAATCGGATACCTCTTCGGGGAGGGACAGGCCCAATCGGAAGGCCTTCACGTTCACGATAGCGAGCCTGGTTTCATAATCCGGGGGCTGAATGTCCGCGATGAGGCCCCATTCAAAACGGGTACGCAGCCGTTCTTCCAGGCGGCTCACGTCTTTGGGCGGTCGATCGGAGGCTAGGATAATTTGTCTACCGGCTTCATGCAGGGTGTTGAAGGTATGGAAAAATTCCTCTTGGGAAAACTCTTTGCCGGCGATAAAATGGATGTCGTCCACGAGCAACATATCGAGGCGTCGGTAATTATCATGGAATTCATAGTTTTTCCCCAGGCGTATGGCGGTGACCAACTGACGGGTGAACGTCTCGGCGGTGACATATTGCACCTTGAAATGGGGGAACTTTTCCATGACGCGCGTCATGATGGCATAGAGGAGATGCGTTTTCCCCAGGCCGGAGGTACCGTAGATGAAAAGGGGGTTGTAAGCGCCCGCGGGGTTGTCGGATACGGCCTGCGCGGCGGCATGCGCGAACTTGTTGGAAGAACCAACCACAAAGCGATCGAAGGTATAGGACTTATAATCCTCCTTATCCTCCTGAAGGGTCTCCTGCCGCGTGAAATCCTCCAGTTCTTCCTCCGTGATGATTTCCACCGACATGGGGACGCTGAGGAGTTCGCTGAGGATTACCTTGATACGATCCGCGTATCGGTTGAGGATCATATCGCGCTTAAATTTGGCAGGGGTGTAAAAAAAGGCTGTGTCTTCAGAGATCCGGAGGATTTTCATACCGTCGAACCATGCGCGCAGAACGGTCTGGGAAGTTGCGCGCGCCAACTCCGAGATCACGTGGTTCCAAATATCTTCATAGGAAAACATGAAAAATCCTCCATCGTTTCGAGCCTTATTATGGTAAAGATTATGACAAAGAAAAAACAGGGTCGATGGCATATTTATATCATATTTACGGCTTGGTGTAAAGGAGAATTTGCGCCGTCGCGTATGCGACGAGTAGTTCGTAGGGCGCGGCATCCTTGACGCGCCGTTGGGCGAGTATGCCGCCTCACGTGACGTGCGCGCCGGGGAGGGGCTGAGAAATATTGTTGTGAAAAAAGGAAAAACATGATACAATGGCAATGCATTATGATATGGGAAAGGAAATGTAAAAAATGAATGTATTGGTGGTCAATGCGGGCAGTTCCTCTTTGAAATATCAGCTGTTCGACATGGAAAAGCGCGAGGTGATGGCGCGGGGCGTATGCGAGCGCATCGGGCTGGATGGGAAAATCAAGCATGTTATCCCCAGTCGGCGCGAATTCGTGGTGGAAAAAACCATGGACGACCATGCCGATGCCGTGCAAGCAGTCATCGATCTGCTCCTCGGCGAAGAGACTGGCGTCCTAAGGAGCCTGGGCGATATCGCGGCCGTTGGCCATAGGGTGGTGCATGGCGGGGAAACCTTCGCCGGGTCTGTTTGCATCAACGACGATGTGCTGACGGCTGTGGAGGACTGCGTCCATTTGGCGCCGCTGCACAATCCGCCGAGCTTGGTGGGGATCCGCGCCTGCGCGCGTGTGATGGACGGCGTGAAGCAAGTAGCCGTATTCGATACGGCCTTCCACCAGACCATGCCGCCCGTGGCGTATATCTACGCGCTGCCCTACGATTATTACGAACGCCTGCATGTCCGCCGCTACGGATTTCATGGCACGTCGCACCGCTATGTGTCCGAGCGTGCGGCGAAGATACTGGGCGGGGATCCCAAGAAACTGAAAATCATCACATGTCATCTGGGCAACGGTTCCTCGATAGCCGCCGTCAAGGGTGGGCAATCCGTAGATACATCCATGGGGTTTACCCCGCTTGAAGGTGTCCCGATGGGGACGCGATCGGGGACAGTCGACCCGGCCATCCTGTCCTTCTTGGCAAAGGAGGAAAACCTGAGCCTATCCGATGTGACAGACGTCCTCAACCAGAATTCCGGGATGCTGGGGATATCCGGCGTGTCGTCTGATTTTCGGGACTTGGAGGATGCCACGGCCAATGGGAACGAACGGGCGGAGCTGGCGCTTAGCATGTTTGCCTATGCGGTGAAAAAGCATGTCGGCATGTATGCCGCCGTGCTCAACGGGGTGGACGCCCTCGTGTTTACGGCCGGCGTCGGGGAAAACAACGCGGGCATGAGACGCAGGATTGCGGGGGAACTCACCTATATGGGGTTGGAAATGGACGAGGTGAAAAACAGCGACCCCGGCCCGGGGGAGCAAGATATATCCACCGCGGGTTCCCGTGGGCGCATTCTGCTCATCCCTACCAACGAGGAACTGCTGATTGCGCTGGACACGGCGGAGATCGTGCGCAAAAACGCATGAAATGTTTATCAAATCCCCCACCTACGCTTCGCTTAGAGGTGGGGGTCTTGCCGAAGGCAAGCTGGGTTAAGACCCCCGCCTCTTTAGGCGGAATAACTTCAGGTGGAGTGCTATCTCCATTAAGAAACCGGATGTTTTACGACTTGAAGAAGTCGTAAAACGGATTTGAATGAAAACGATGTAAAGCGAAGCAATGCAAGGCAGAGCGAGACAAAGCACAGCCAGCGGCTGGTGGGCGGCTGCCCTGAAAACTGCCCTGAAAAATATTATTTTTCTCTTGATATTATTTTTGTTTGTGTTATAATAAAAGGGTTATTTCTCTTAGGGGGTTTGTTCATGGACAACATATTCAGGTTGGTAGTGACAATCGTGCAGCTCATCGCCGCCGTCTTCCTGGTGGCTGTGGTTTTGTTGCAGTCGGGAAAACGGTCGGGGCTTTCCGGCGCGATAGCCGGGGCGGCAGATACCTTTCTGTCCAAGAACAAGGCTCGCACATGGGATGCCAAGCTGGCCAAGATGACGAAGTGGGTAGCGATACTGTTTATTTTCCTTACGCTGGCCCTCTCATGTATTCCCGCGTAAAAAATATTTTTTACAATATCGTGTATACCTATTGACAACGTACCACATCATATGGTAAACTACTATCAGAATGGAATTTAGATATCGGCGGAGCCGCTCATGGGAGGGCGGCTTTGCTCTGTTTATAGGGTTGCCGTCCGTTGCCGGCGACCCCCGCCCCCGCGCGTCCCGGCGCGTCAGGGATGCCGCGCCCTACCGGCGACGTCCCGGCGCGTTGTAGGGGACGCGCCCCCGCGCGTCCCGGCGCGTTGTAGGGGACGCGCCCCCGCGCGTCCCGGTGTCCTACGGCGCCCCCTCCCCCGTCATCCGGCGGTTTTGTTCAATTTCAGCAATACGTGATAAATCAAGTTGAGTGGAAGCGTCCAGAACAGATTGGTGCGGGAACGAAACAATCGGCTTACGATGTTGCCGAGCTGATAAAATTCGCGGTTGGCGCGACGAAAGCCGGCGAGCAGAGCTTCTGGGGTCATATTTTTTGGTTGAAAAACAACATCTGTCCGGGAATTGTATTTTGTCCAATCGTTGGTCAATATGCGCCCTTCCAACCGGAGCCGTTCAAAAAGCGGTGTCCCCGGATAGGGCGTCAACATATTAAAGGTGGCTTGCGAGATACCGTTCTCGCGCAAAAAGGCAAGGGTTTCATCGAACACATCAGGCGTATCATGATCAAAACCGAAAACAATGCCCGCTTGAATGGAAATACCATGCGAATGGATGCGACGAATGATTTCTTTGTAACGCGCCACCTTGTTGAATGATTTATTTGCCCCGTCGAGGGACAATTGGGCGACGCTCTCAAACCCAATAAACAAATGTCTGCATCCGCTCTTATACGCAAGTTCCAAAAATTCATCGTCCTCGCCCGCTTTTATACTTGCCTGCGAAGTCCACCATTTTTTATAGGGGGTTATCGCCCGAAACATCATCTTTGCATATTCAAGATCCGCCGAAATATTGTCATCCCAAAATACGACGACCTTCCCTTTCAAGGAGGAAAAATCCTTTGCGACCTCCGACACGGGGCGTTTGCGGAACTTATTTTTATAAATACAGGCGATCGTACAAAATTCACAGGAATTTGGGCATCCTCTTGTGGCGAACATTGTTCCCGCTGTATGGTCGGTTCGATGAAAATGTTGCTTTTGCAGAAGCGGGGCGGAGGCTAAATCCACCACGCCGTTGTCTTCATAGCGTTTTTTTGTTGTTCCTTGGGCAAAATCAGAACAAAACAGCGGCAACGTATTCTCGGCTTCGCCGATAAAAATACTGTCGGCGTGCTTTTCCGCTTCATCCGGGACAAGCGTAACATGGGGACCGCCCATGATGACGGTAGTCCCCCTGTCGCGAAACCTTTTTGCAATCTCATACGCATGGTAACAACAGGGCGTATGGAATGTCAAACCTACCAAATCATAATGGCTTGTATAATCAATCGGCTGCGTTTCCTCATCAATATGCACCACTTCCCAATCCGGCGGGAAAAGCGCCGCCAGATAAGGCATGGTGCATTGTTGGAATTTAATGTATCGCGCGCGGCGGATTTTTTTGATTTCATCGCTGGAAACGGTGATCAACAAAGCCTTTTTCATGGCAATAGACCCTTATCCGTATCCAACGGCTTATCCGCTTTGTACTCTAAAATATCCCCCGGCTGGCAATCCAGGGCCTCGCATATCTTATCCAGGGTGGAAAGTTTTACAGCCTTGACCTTGCCATTCTTGATGAGCGACACGTTTGCCATAGTCAAGCCCACTCGCTCGGTAAGCTCCGTCACGCTCATCTTACGTTTTGCCAGCATAACATCGACATTGATAATAATCATATCGTGCCCTCGCTTGCTTCTTGTAGCTCCGCCGCTTTTGTAATATACCGGGACAATACGGCTGCCAGCAACGCTAACGCAATGGCAAAGATATTTCCGAGCATGGAAAGAAACAATATCCCCGGATGGCTCATCTGAAACAACAGGAAGGCGACATTGCCGACAAAGAAAAATCCGGCGTCGGCAAATAGCAAAACCGCACTTGTTTTAATCCATTTGGCGGTTTTGAGCAAAAAGACTTCTTCGCGTTTTATGGCGCCGGATACCTTCCAGATGAACAATAGGATAGCGAAACAAGGTAGCGAGGCTGTCCATATAAAAACGAGCCAGGGAAGATACCAGCCGGCATATTCTGGATTGGCGTCGGCGATGGAGGCGCCCCATGACGGAATAACAAACAGCGCGATGAATAGGGAGCAGGCTGCCGTTGCCATGACGGCGAAACGGATTAGGTAACATAGTGTTTTCGATGACATCATCGTCCCCCCCGAAATGAGATAATCACAGTATAACACAAAAAATTCGGGATGTCAATATATATTTATCGCGTCTCGATAAATATATATTGACATCCCGGCAACATATCGGTAAAGGTGCGCTACCGCAGGATGTGGGCGAGTAGCGACACAGCGAGGTAAACTACGGGCTGGTGCAGCATATAGATGAGCAGCGTATGGCGCCCGATGACGGGCAGGACAGGGATACGGAAATTGTAAAACCAGCGGGGAAAGCGGCCCGCCTTAATATAACTGCCAACCCATGTGCCCAGCAGGTAGAGGAATAACCATGGCAGTAGCGGGAAGTAGTCGGCCGACGTAAAGGTAGGGCCGACGAAACCGAAAGCATAGAGATACGGCACAGTGGAAAAGATATCGCCCCGAACGGGGATAAACAAATAACATGCGATAAACAATCCACAAAACAGCAGGGGTTGCGCCTTTCGGGGGATTTTATCGACCCATGTGGCCGGATCCCCGCAGAGAACCATGCAAAACCCCAGGCAATGCAAAATGCCAAAAGAGACCGGGACGCCGATAAAGCCTGTTACAATCGAAACAATGAGCGCACAGGCCAACACGCGCGCACCGCGCGCATGGTTGTTGCTAGCGTAGCGGGCGGACACGCCGGCAAGTACAATGAACACCCCCGCGAAAAAGGGTTGCAAGAACGCGAGCAGGGGGTTGTAGAGGGCCGCCTTCGGCGCCAGTTTGAACAATACCAGGTCGTAGCCGGTGTGATACGCCACCATCAAGATAATGGACAAGCCCCGCAGCGCATCGATGATCGGGATGCGGGCTTTTTTATTTGCTTTTATTGCCTTGTTTCCCTTATTTCCTATATCTATGTTCTTATACATTGAAGCGGAACAATATCACATCGCCATCGCGCACGACGTATTCCTTGCCTTCTAGGCGCACCAGGCCCTTTTCCTTGGCGTGGGCCATGGAGCCGGCCGCCTGCAGGTCTGGGAAGGCGATGACCTCTGCCCGTATGAAACCGCGCTCCAGGTCGGAGTGGATGACGCCTGCGGCTTTCGGTGCCTTTGTGCCTTTCCTGACAGTCCATGCCCGCACCTCGGGCCTGCCCGCCGTAAGAAAGGAAATCAAACCCAACAGCTGATAAGACGTCTTCACCAAGCGGGGCAACCCCATCTCGCGGATGCCCAGATCCTCAAGGAATAAGGCCCGGTCTTCCTCCGGCAATTCGACGATGTCGGCTTCCAGCTTGGCGCACAGTGGTAACGCCAAGGCGCCCTCCCGGGCGGCCAGATCTTCTACCGCCTTCAGATGGGGATTGTCTTGCCTGCTTACAAAACCCTCTTCGCTTGTGTTGACGCAATAGATCACCGGCTTGCTCGACAGCAAAGGGATCGTGTTGACCTGATCGCGCTCCTCGGGCAGGCACGGGAAAGAACGCGCCGGCAAACCGTCGTCCAGGTGCGTTTGCAGACGGGTGAACAGCGCGGCTTCGGCCGCGTATTTTTTATCTCCTTTGGCCAGTTTGTTGGCTTTGTCTATCCGGCGAGTTACCAGGGAAAGATCGGAAAGCGTGAGTTCCAGGTTGACGATCTCAATGTCGCGGACAGGGTCGACGCCGCCTTCCGCGAATACGACGTCGTCCGATGTAAAGCAACGCACCACGTGGACGAGGGCATCCACTTCCCGGATGACAGCGAGGAACTGGTTTCCCAAGCCTTCGCCCCGGGACGCGCCCCGCGCCAGACCGGCGATGTCCATAAACTCGACGACGGCCGGCGTGACCTTTTTCGGGTTGTGCATGTCGGCCAGCGTAGACAAGCGTTCATCGGGGACAGGGACCGAACCCACGTTGGGTTCTATGGTGGAGTACATATAGTTGGCAGATTCGGCCTTGGCGCCCGTAAGGGCGTTAAATAGCGTGCTTTTTCCAGAATTTGGAAGCCCAACAATCCCTAGCTTCACGGTTACCACCTCATCAATAATCCATCATAATCCATTATCATCCATCACGGCGCATACAACCGCGCATGAAGATATTATCCCTTAATTCTCAATCTCATATCTCAACTTCCAGGCCGTCATAGGCCATGCCAACGCCGTACAGGCGCAGGCGATCCTCCATCGGGCGGTGAAGTAGGCCCGACGTGTGGGAAAAATGCGTCGCCATGTATCGCGTATGCGCGGTGGCGCTCTTTTGCTGGAACATGCGCCTCTTCACCGTGACATTGTCTTCCAGCGTCATATGATTGGGCGTGTCCGCATGGAGGGGGTTCGTGCAATCCATGCTGACCATGTCCACGCGCCGGCCCGCCAGGTAATCCCATGTTTCCTCCGGGAAAAACCCTGTGTCGTTTCCATACAGCAGGACGCGGCCATCCTTTTCAATCAGATAGATGAACGCGCCGGGGCAGTGGCGGGCTTTGAGGGGCGTGATGGTATAGGGACCGATGGTGTCCGGCTCGAATAGCTTGAGCTCATGATACGACAGCACATCCTCAAGCCGTATCAGTTCCTCGGCGCCAAGGGTTTCTACCATGCGTTCCCATACGGCCACGCTACCAAGCACGACCATCTTTTCCCGCGTGGACGACAGCGTGTACGGCGCGCGCAGGTTGGCCAGTTCGGCTGCGTAAAAGTGGTCGTGGTGGGTATGCGTCACCAACAAATAGCGAATGGCGCCCATGTCGATTTTCCACTCGAAGGATTGCGAGAGCAAGTCCGGGGGCAAGTCGACCAGCAAAACGCCGTCGATGAGCATGGCCGAGCGGCGGCGAATGTTGCGCCCGCCATGCAAGCGCGCTTCCACGCAGGTCGGGCACTGGCAAAACACGCCGGGGAAGCCTTCCGAGGCTCCGGTGCCGAGATAGCGTATACGCATATGGTTTTTATCCCCTTGCTGATAGAAATGGTTGTATCCGAGAACAGTTTACCCCATAAGGGCCGCCTTGTCAACCGCAGGGACGTTGCGTCGCCGCCCGGGTCGCCGCCCGTGTTGTCGACCGTGGCGCCGACGCGGTATCGTTGTGGCGCCGACGTGGAAAAATTAGAAAATCACTAAAAAACAGTTGAATTTTTCGTAAAAACATTGTACAATATGAGAGAGGGACTCGCCGTTTTGGTGCGGTATTATATTAATAAAGAATAGGAGGAGCAAAAAAAATGAAAAAGAAACGGTCTTTAGGGGCATTGTTGCTGGTATTTTGCATGTTCTTCGCGCTCTTTGCCGGCTGCACGGACGACGCAAGTCAAGACCCCAACAACAAATGGGCTAGCTATGGTTTAGGGTTTTTAGACGACGACCCGGAAAAGGTCGCCGCCAAAATGTTCACGATGTCGGTGGACACGGCGGCGCTGCCCAAGAAGTTCGACAACGCCGACATGTTCCCTCCCCCCGGCGATCAGGGGGGCCAGGGGAGTTGTGTCGCTTGGGCTACGGCCTACGCCTTGAGGAGCTGCCTCAACATGGTAGGCGGGAACGGCAACTATGACAAAGACAACCTGTTCAGCCCCGCCTATGTGTACAACCAGATCAACGGGGGCGAAGACAGGGGCTCCTACATCTCCGATGCCATGGAACTATTGCAGGAGCAAGGTGTTTGTACTTGGAACGAAATGCCGTATTCGGATAATGATTATCTCACGCAGCCCAACAGCGCGCAACGGGATAGCGCGTACAATTACCGCATTTCGGAATTCGCTACCATCGATGGGACGAACCAGATCAAGCAAGCCATCTACGAAAACTACGGGGTGGTCGTGGGCATCGATATCTACGAGTCTTTCTACAGTATCAATACCAACAATTACATATATAACGTACAGACAGGCAATATGCTCGGGGGACACGCCATATGCCTGGTGGGGTTTGACGACGATATCCAAGCCTTCAAGTTCATCAACTCCTGGGGGGATGACTGGGCAGATCATGGATTTGCCTATGTTTCCTATGAGATCGCCATTCAAAGGGGGTACGCCTACACCGTAGGGTCGGTCGAAGATCCGGATGATCCTGATCCGCCAGACGACCCAACGCCGCCGCCCAACGACCCGACGCCGGGGCCAGACGACCCGACGCCGGACCCCGACGACCCAACGCCAACGCCGAAGCCTACCCCGTCGCCGGAACCGCCGAAGAGCGAGACGTTCCTCATCAACTTCAACCCCAACGGAGGCGTCGGGGAAATGGCGCAGGTGATGAGCGAAGTCGGGGAAAGCCTGGTCTTGCCGCAAAACCAGTTTACGAACGGTTCGGCAGAGTTTTACGGATGGGCGGCCTACAGCGCGAAAAACGCCGGATGGTTGTACACGAACGGCGTCGAGTACGGTTATTCCCCGGATGGGATGCAGCCCGCAGGTTGGGAAAACGCATACCTGGCAGATGGGGCAACCGTCGACGTGCTCGGGACAGTAGATAACGACGTCGTTACGCTGGTAGCGGTATGGAGCGGCGACGATGTCTACACCCTGTTGTTTAACGCAAACGGGGGCATGGGGCAAATGACGGAGATATCGGCCGTCGATGGCGTCGAATGGCGCCTGCCCAACAACCAGTTTACCAGGGAAGGGTACGCCTTTGCGGGTTGGAATATCTATAGCGAAAAACTTGGGATGTGGATTTACGACAACAACGGCGAAATGGAGTACTTTGCAGATGGCGGCCAGCCCACCGGCGCGGCAAAGAAAGTATTCAAAGACGCATGGAAGACAGTCGGCTTCAGCCCCGAGGCCAACGACACGCTAACCCTTTACGCCGTTTGGGAAACGGGGGGCGAGTTTTCCGTCAAATACAACGCCATGGGCGGGTACGGAACAATGGCGCCGGTAACCGCGCAGGTTGGATCGCCCCTTCCCATCAAGGCAAACGAATTTATCAAAGACGGGGCGCCGAACACCTTTGGCGGTTGGTACGTGTACAGCGTAAACAGGCGCAGCTGGTTGTGCAGGCGCGGGGACGAGCTGGGATACTACTCAAGGGCCTCCAAGCCGGATGATTGGGCCTATGTAGTGGTGCAGGCGGGAGAATCATTTACCCTTCCCAACCTGGCGCCCGGGGAACTTATCAATCTATGCGCATATTGGAAATAAACATGTTGCAAAAACCCCCGGAGCAATGATAAAATATCGTTGATTAATCACCTGAAGGGAGATAACGAAATGGAAATGAAACAATGCGCGGGGGGCGGCCACTACTATGACGCATCGATCCATGCCATATGCCCGTATTGCGACACCGCAAACGCTGCTGCCGCACCGGGCGCGTCGACTGTCCCAGTAGCCGCGCCGGCGGCTTCGGCGGCGTCGGCGGCGCCAGCCTACGACGGCTACGATCGTACGCGCTCTGTAGATACGGCGAAGGACACGGCGAATGCGTTCGACAGTGGCCGTACCCAGTCGGTGTTCAAAAAAGATATGGGCTTCGACCCGGTGGTGGGGTGGCTTGTCATCCTGGATGGAATGGACATAGGCCGCGACTACCGGCTCCACGCGGAAAAAAACTTTATTGGGCGAAGCGAGAAGATGGATGTCTGCATCCGGGGCGACGACACCGTTTCCCGCGATAACCACGCGACCGTCGCCTGCGATACGCGGGATAAAGCCTTCTATTTTTCGCCGGGTGGCGGAAGGGGCATTGTCCGGGTGAATGACAAAGCCGTCTTGACCACCATCGAGCTGAAGCCCTACGACATCATTGAAATCGGCCAAACGAAGATTGTTTTTATTAAATTGCGCGGCGAAATGTTTCCGTGGTTGTAAGTGGTTGTAAGAGGTATGTTTAATAAAAAGAAAAAGAAAGAAAAATCCGAAGCGAAGGCGGTGGTGGCGCCGCTCGTCATGGCGCCACCGGCCGCGGAAGCCCCGGATAAGGAAGGCGCGGCCATGACCAAGACGGTCATGGTCACGTCGGGCATCCCTGTGACAACAGGACCCGCGCCGACAGGATCCGTGCCGCCGGCGGCTGTACCGACAATGGCCGTGCCGCCGGCAGCCACGCCAACAGGCGTCGCGCCCACGGTAGCCGTGCCGGCGGTCGCGCCGACGGTAGCTTTGCCAACGGCCGCCGCGCCAATGGCGGTAGCGCCAACGGCAGCCGCTGCGCCTACAATAGCTATGCCACCGGCCGCCGCGCCAATGGCACCCGCGCCAACGCTTGTCGTACCCACGGTAGCCGCGCCGGCCATGTTTGGCCAGGTCATGATTGGCAACGCGCACCATATCGGAAGCCGGGATAGCCAGCAGGACAGCTTCGCCATATCGGATATTTCCAACAGGGAACTATTCGAGAGGAAGGGCGTGTTCTGCGTCATGGCCGACGGTATGGGAGGGCTGCCCGGGGGCGCCGCCATCAGCAATATGGCGACGCAAATCATGTTGAATATGTTTATCGAAGACGAAGTCGCCCAGACCCCGGAAGAATTCCTCTTAAGAATGCTGATTTCTACCAACGATCAAATCCTGCTCAACATGGCCGGCTACGAAAAAGGCGGCGCCACCGTAGTGGCGGTGATTGTCCATGCCGGGAAGATGTATTGGATATCGGTCGGCGACAGCAGGATATACTTGATTCGGGGCGGCGCATTGCTCCAGATTAACCGCGAGCACACATACGCCGTGGAACTGGACGAGCGGGCCGCGCACGGGGCGATCACCTGGGAAGCGGCCTTGGGCGACCCGCAGCGCAAAGCGCTCACCAGCTATTTGGGGATGGAGAACATAGAGAAAATCGACCGAAATAACCAACCCGTGCAATTGTTGCCCCATGATCGGGTGCTGCTCATGTCGGATGGCGTTTTCAATGCGCTGTCCGATGAGGAAATCATGGCCACCATGGCGGCCGACCCACACGAAAGCGCGTTTCTGCTTGAAAAAGCAGTGCTGGATAAGGCTATGCCGTATCAAGACAATTTTACCGCAATCATACTAAAGATATTGTGAGAGTGAGCCGTATGAAAAAGATCGTTATTGTTCTCCTTGCTGTTGCCATATGCCTGACGCCTGTTGCGATGGGCGTGGCTTATGCGAGGGCTGGGACGCCGGTGTTGCTAGCCGACAACCCGAAGCCGCCCCCGCAACCTTCCCAGGATCCGGACGACCCGCCGCCGCCGCCCTTTGACCCGAGCGGGGACGAAACGGACGGCCCCCCCCCGGTGACAGAGGAACCCCCGCCGCAGTCGGATTTCTTATCCGAATACTGGTGGGTGATCCTCGTGGCGGTGCTGGGTTTGGCGCTCATTATCCTCATTGTGATGCTCAGCCAAAAAGGAAAAAAGCAAGGCCAAGCGGCTCCGGCGGCCGCCCCGTATGCGGCGGCGCCACCGCCCCAAGCCCCGCCGCCCCAGGCCGCCCCGTACGCGGCGACGCCTCCCCCGCCCCCTCCGGCGCCTACCTATCCGGCGACGCCCCCTGCGCCCGCCTATACGACGCCGCTCGTGACAGGTCCCATGGTGGCTTCTCATGGGGGGAGCCAGCTTATCTGTACAAAAGGGCATTTTGCGGGCGCGAATTTCCCGCTTGGCACATCGCTGTCCTTTGGGCGGGATCCGAGGCGGTGCCAGATCGTATTCCCCGCCAATACCAGTGGAATCAGCTCCCTGCACTGCGAACTGTCGGCGTTGCCAGCCGGCCTCATGCTCACGGACAAAGGCTCCTCATATGGCACCTTTTTGGCCGGCGGGAGAAAGCTCAACCCCCATCAGGGCGTCATGTTGCAACCCGGCGACAGCTTCTATCTGGCTTCGCCTGAGAACGAATTCAGGGTATTGTAGGCTAGTGGCTAGTGGCTAGTGGCTAGGGCGATGTGAGGAGGAGCGGACCATGGCAGGCAACACAATATTCTTCAGGAAAGCCGCCAAGCAGGAGATTACATGGAGGGATATCTTTTCCGACGTTTTCAAGAAACATAAAAGCGAAGACGGGGCGAGCATGTTTTTGGCCGGCACGTCCCTATCGACGCCGCGGGAAGATCAAATGGTCTCTCAGTGGAAAAAGCCGTGGCTGTTTTCCCGGGTGGGGATCTTTGCCCTCCTGTTTATCGTGGCCTTGTACATCCTCGACGTGGTCGGAGGGGGTACGTATGCCCGGATCCCGATGATTTTTGCCGGGGCGCTGGTCTTGCCCCTCATCGTTGTCCTGCTGATGTGGGAAATGAATATCCCGCGCAATATCCCGATCTACCTCATCCTTGGCATGATTTTCGTCGGTGGTGCGTTGTCCATCATTTTCTCATTCCTCTTTAACAGGATGATTCCCAATATGAAGGCAATTTTGGCGCCGCTTACGGAAGAACCCACAAAATTGCTGGTGATCTGCCTGTTTGTCCTCAAACCGAAATACCGATACACCCTCAATGGCGTGCTGATCGGCGCGGCCGTGGGCGCAGGTTTTGCCGCCATAGAAACCATGGGATACACGAACAACTACGGGATGCAGACCATACTGGCCAGGGGGGTGCTTGCCCTCGGCGCCCACACGGTGTGGGCGGCCCTTTACGGCGGGGCGCTGATGCTTGCCCGGGGACGCGGCCGGCTGCGCCCCCGCCATTTTGTGAACGTACGTTTCTTGCTCTGCTTTGCCGCGGCATGTTTGCTTCACTTTATATGGAATCTGGATGTATCCGAGTTGCTGAACATTAAACTGTCGTTCTCCATTTTGGGGATTCCCCCCGTGGAAGCCATTAAGTATGTCCTGCTGATCGTCGCGGCTTGGATAATCTTGCTCTATATCATCAAAAAAGGCGTCGTGGAGGTTTTGGCGTTCCCGCAAGCCGCCGTCGCCGCCACGCATCCCCCGTCCCTTGCAGGGGACGCGCCCCAGCGCGTCCCGCCGCCCGTGCCGCATCCCCCGTCCCTTGTAGGGGACGCGCCCCTGCGCGTCCCACCGCCCGTACCCGTCCCGCCGCCCATGCCGCAACCTGTACCTGCGCCGGTCCCGCCGCCCGTGCCGCAATCCGCGCCCGTACCCGTGCCGCCGCCCGTGCCGCAATCCGCGCCCGTGCCCACGGGCCTGCGGGGCCTGACGGGGCCGTTTGCCGGTAGGCTGTTCCCGTTGCATGGCGACAAGCTCGCGCTGGGAAGGGACGCCACCCGCTGCCATGTCGTCTATCCCACGACGGCGCCCGGCATCAGCTCGATTCACTGCGAGATCGTCCGGATTGGGGGGGCGCTGCGCCTAATCGATAATAATTCCCGTTATGGGACGTATCTGGAGAATGGCACGAGGCTTACCCCCGGCAAGCCGTACCCCATTGCGCCACGCTTAAAATTCTACCTCGGAAACAAGGACAATCTCTATGAGATAGAGTAAATGCTTGCTCAGATGGCAATGAGAAGACGGAGGAGTAGCGAATGGTGTTCCAAGATCCAAATCTACTTTGCATGAACTGTTTTGGTGCCCTCCCAGGAGGCACCCAGCAGTGCGGCGCATGCGGATACAACGATAGGGAGCATCCCACGCCCCTGCATCAGATGCGCCCGCGGACGATACTCAATGGAAAGTATCTGCTCGGACGGGTCTTGGGCGAGGGCGGGTTTGGCATCACATACATAGGGAAGGATCTGAACCTGGAGGTCAAGGTTGCCATTAAGGAGTACTATCCCAGCGGGTTTGTGACGAGGGAAGTCACGGCGACCAATACGGTTTCGTCTTATGCGGGCGACCAGGAAGTCTTTTTCCAAAGGGGCAGGGAGCGTTTTGTGGAAGAGGCGCGCAACCTTGCCAAGTTCCGATCCAGGCCGGGGATCGTAGAGGTCTCCGACTTCTTCATGGAAAATGGAACGGCCTACATTGTCATGGAGTTCATAGAAGGGCAGACCTTGAAGCGCTATCTGAGCCAAATGGGCGGCAGGCTCCCTGCGGAACAAGTGTTTGGCACGATAAGGCCGTTGATGGAATCCTTGTCTGAGGTGCATCGGCTCGGCATCATCCATCGCGATATCAGCCCGGACAACATCATGATTACCGATATCGGGACGGTGAAATTACTGGACTTCGGGGCGGCGCGGGAGTTCACCGACAGCAACGACAAAAGCAAGTCCATTATGCTCAAGCCGGGTTATGCCCCCGAGGAGCAATATCGATCCAGGGGATCCCAAGGGCCGTGGACAGACGTGTACGCACTGTGCGCAACCATGTACAACGCGCTGACGGGCGTAGTCCCCGAAGAGGCGTTGGAGCGTTTGCGCAACGATACGGTGCGGCCCCCGTCCATGTACGGCGTCGCGATCCACCCGGCACAGGAAGCGGCCTTGATGAAAGGCTTGGCGGTATTGCAGGAGAACCGCTTTAGGGACACGCGGGAATTATACATGGCGTTGTACAACGTGCCGGCCGCGCCGCCCATGCCCACCCACATGTCCGCCACGATGCCCGCCCCCATGCCGATGTCCGCCACGATGACCGCCCCCATGTCCCATGCCCCTATGTCCCATGCCCCTATGCCCCCTCATATGACCGCGCCCGCGCCGACGCAGGCCAATAAGCCCCCCGGCGGCTGGATCGGCACGCACAAAGGGCTGGTAGGTATCATCGCGGCGGCTGTCGCCGCGCTGGTGATTGTTGTGGTCGTCGTCGCGGTGAGCAGCATGTCAAGACAAGAGAGCCCGCCTGACACTTCTGCGCCGCCGCCCGTTGTTTCGCCGTCCCTCGTGCCGCCAACGCCCTCTCTTGCGCCACCCTCGCAACCGCCGTCGCCGACGTCGGCAACGATCACGGTGGCGGGGGAAGACGTGGAAATAGACGCGGACGAAGTGGTCTTATCCGACAAATACCTGACGGATATCAGCGAGCTGCGATTGCTCACGCATGTCACGGATCTCAATGTTTCCTACAATCACATCAGCGATATCAGCGCGTTGAGCGGACTTGACACGTTAAAGTATCTGGATCTCAGCTTCAACAATGTTGGCGACCTCAGCGCACTGGAAGGGCTACAGAATTTGGTGTTCTTGCATCTCAGCGGCAATCCCGTAACGCCGGCGCAAGTATCCGCCTTGAAGAACGCCCTCCCGAATTGTGAAGTGATGTTCTTCGGCGACATCCCCTCCCCCACGCCATCGGCTACGCATGATACCCCATACAAAGGGGAGGCGACATTTGAAGTCTATAACAACACGGCAGTGGATTTCCAATTGTTTATTCGATCCGATCCCGACGCGGCTGGGCAGTGGGACACGGACTGGCTGGAATTTCCGGATCTCATTCCGGCCGGTGACGACGATCTGATGGGGTTTTCTGATTACGATGAAATCCGCTATTGGTATATTAAAATTGAAACTTCAGATGATATGATATATAGATGGGAAGCGGAGAGCTACGATCTCATTGACATATCCAGCCTAACCTTTTATACGTTGTATGACTACGGGGAAGGAGAGGAGTATTGGTTCGATTATCAGTAGTCGATAATTTGAATCGATAGTCTGGGACACGCACACTCACAAAGACAGCACGGATAGGTTGTCCGGCAACGTGTCCGGCGGGGCCGCGCCCGCCGCACCTGCCGCGCCCGCCACGCCCGACGTACCCGCCGTGCCCGCGCCCGTTGCGTCCAGCTCCCCGGACGCTATGCTCTGCCGGAGGATACTGAGAAGGCGCAACGCGCCGGCTGGCAGCAGGGCATGCGCCAGATGCAGATCGACCAATCCATGGGACATGCCCAGGCGTAGGCGCAGGTTCTCTTTCGTGGCGCCTTCCGCGTTCGGTATCCCGTCGCGCGGGGTCCCGGATGACAAGAGCAGATAGAAGGCACTCCAATGCCAAGCGGCGCCGGCCACGATGTCGAGGATAGAGGCGTCGCCTTCCGAGAGGAGGCAGAGGTGGGCGTATACGCCGGGAAAAGTCCGGAGGGATTGCAACGGGTCTGCGGTGGCCGGTAGCCAAGCGATATCGGCTTTCTGGACGGCGAAGGCTGCCCGGATTTGCCCCCACCCCCAAGACATACCGTCCCGCTCGTGGTACAGCAGTTGCGCGCGCGGGGCCGTTAGGGATGCCCCGGCGGCAAAGGCCACCGCTTGGCAGAGGTTCTGCTCGCCGGGCGAGGAGACGACGGCGATGCGCTCGGTGCGCGTCAACAGGCCCGCCAAAGCGCCGGCCAGCAAAGCCGGTTCTTGTGTGTTGCCCCAACAGGTTGCCAGGCGGCGGGGCGGGGGATGTTCCGCGCCCATGTGCACCACGGTGGTATCCGGGCTCAGAAGGGCGGCCCGCCAAGCCAAGCGGGCGTGTGTAGGCGAAGGGACGAACAGGTAGCGCGGGCCTTCGGACAACAAGGCTTCGAAAGCCGGCCACGCCTCGTCGCCGGGAGGCAACCCCTCTCGCGCCGGCAAGTAGAGTTCGGGGTTTTGTACCGACAGCCTGTACCGCGCGATGCTATGCAGATGCGTGGTTTCGTTGTCATGCGGCGTGCCTTCGAAGGCGAAGGCGTACGCCGCGGGGCGCGTTTTGGGCGCGATGATATTGGGGACCTTGTGGGACAGGGAAGAGACCCAGCCCTCCGGGTCGCTGGCGCCCAGGTGGAGGAGGTCGAGCCGCCATTGCGTGGCGCAGGCTGTCAGTTCGACGCGCAGCGCAGTGTCGTCGGTTTGGGCGTGAAGGCCAAAGATCTGGACATAGGTGTAAAAAGCGTCGCCCGTGGTCATGGGCCACTCGCCGAATCCCTCGGCGTGATAGCGTTTTCGAAACAGCGTGAAACAATGGTTCAGCCATTCGTCGGCGCCGTCGGTGTCGTTGGGGCCACTGGCGCTGATGGAACTGATGGAGCTGATGGGCCTGCCGAGGCCGCCGGGGATGTCGACGCCGCCGGGTTTGCCGGGACTATCGGGGCCGCCGGGTTTGCCGGGGCCGTCGTCGCCGCCCACCGTGCGCGCCGCTTCGGCAAACAGCCAACGCAGGCGGCCGGGCCTGGAAAACCACATGTGGCGGACGATAAGGGAGCGGTTGTGCCGGTAGTACTCGTAGAGCACGGCGATATCGTGGTCATCGGCGTCCCAGGCGGGCAATACACGGATAACTTCGGCGGAAACCGAGTATGCGCCGCTCGCTTTGAGGACGCTTACCCGCTTATGCCCCTCCTCGATGTAGTAGTATCCCAAGTACTCATATGCGTTGACGGGGTGGTTCAGGCCCTCGTCATCATGGCTGCGATAGACGGACATCCATTTATGGGCGGGTTCGCCTTTATGGGGCCAAAGCGGCATGAAGTTGCCGGCGAAGGAATCGCGCCGGCTGGCCGAGCAGGTGCCCACTACCTTTTTCAGCGGGATCTCGAAGAGCCCCATCCGATATTCGCCAGCCGGCCGCATGCTTCCCAAGACAGTGGAAAGCACGGGGAGAAGGCCCGAATCCCCCGCGTGTTCGGACAGGTAGCGACGGGCTTGGCGCCGCGCCGCGATATAGTTTTCCTCATAGTTTGTCATGAGCGTCATGTTCTTTGTCCCCGCAGCCGTGTGTATATCGTGTGTACGCCACGTCAGTCATAGAAGCAATCACAACCGAGCTTCCTACCTGCATGATACCATATTCTCGTAAAAACCGCAAGTAGGGCGCGGCGCGGCGGTTAACAAACGCCGCCCCCGGTTCGATAACTATAGTGTGATCCGAGTGTGATCCGAGTGCAATCCGGCGGTACGCGGCCGTCTCGCGCGAATCATGATAAAAAAAGCGATGAATTCTATATTTTACGTTTACAGGCCGCACCCCACATGATAGAATAACTTGACGTGTCCATCGCAAACTTTATGCACCAAGGAGGAAATAAGAGTAATGGCGAGAAAAAAGAAAACCATGGACGGCAACACGGCGGCGGCGCATGTCGCCTACGCCTTCACCGACGTAGCGGGCATCTACCCCATCACGCCCTCATCGGTCATGGCCGAGCTGGCCGACAAGTGGGCGGCCGACGGGCGGGAGAACATGTTCGGCCAGCAGGTGCGGGTGGTCGAAATGCAATCCGAGGCGGGCGCCGCCGGCACGGTACACGGGAGCTTGGCCGCCGGTGCGCTGACCACCACATTTACCGCGTCGCAGGGGCTATTGCTGATGATCCCCAACATGTACAAGATTGCCGGCGAGCTGTTGCCCGGCGTCATCCACTGTTCGGCGCGCACCGTGGCCTCCCATGCGCTGTCTATCTTCGGCGACCATTCGGATGTCATGGCTTGCCGTCAGACCGGGTTCGCGCTGATGGCCGCCACCAACCCCCAAGAGGTCATGGACTTGGGCGCCGTGTCCCACCTGTCCGCGCTGGGCGGCCGGATACCCTTCCTGCACTTCTTCGACGGGTTCCGCACCTCCCACGAGATGCAGAAGATTGACGTATGGGACTACGACACGCTGTACGGTATGCTGGACAAAGAGGCGTTGGCCGCCTTCCATGCCAATGCGCTCAACCCGGATCACCCCGTCTTGCGCGGCACGGCGCAGAATCCGGACATCTTCTTCCAAGCCAGGGAAGCCTGCAACCCGTTCTATGACGCATTGCCCGGCGTCGTGGAGAAATACATGGAGGAAGTCAACCAGGCGGCCGGCACGGACTACAAACTGTTCAATTATTACGGCCACCCCGACGCCGACCGGGTCATCGTAGCCATGGGTAGCGTCTGCGACACCATCGAGGAGACCATCGACTTCTTGCTGGCGCGCGGCGAAAAGGTGGGCCTCGTGAAGGTGCGCCTGTACCGCCCCTGGGTGGCCGAGAAATTTATGAGCGCCCTGCCCGCCTCGGTCAACAAGATCGCCGTGCTGGATCGCACCAAAGAGCCCGGCGCCCTGGGCGAACCCCTGTATATGGATGTCATGACCACCATCGCGGGCAGCGGGCAAGCCGGCATACGTGTCGTGGGCGGACGCTACGGGCTGAGCTCCAAGGACACGCCGCCGTCGAACATCCTCGCCGTTTACAAGCACCTGCTGGATGATAATCCCCGCAACGGCTTCACGGTAGGCATCGACGATGACGTGACCCATCTGTCCCTGCCCCTGCATGAAAATCCGGACACCACCCCGGCGGGCACGGTTTCCTGCAAGTTTTGGGGCTTGGGCGCCGACGGCACGGTGGGCGCCAACAAGAACTCCATCAAGATCATCGGCGACCATACCGACATGTACGCGCAAGCCTATTTCGCGTACGACTCCAAGAAGTCGGGCGGCGTGACCGTCTCCCATCTGCGCTTTGGCGGGCTTCCCATCAAGTCCACCTACTTTGTTTCCAAGGCCGACTTTGTCGCCTGCCACAACCCCAGCTACGTGGATAAATACCGGATGGTGGAGGATGTCAAGCCGGGCGGGACCTTCCTGCTCAACTGCGCCTGGGACGCCGATCAGCTGACCGCGCACCTGCCCGCCGCCATGAAGCGGTTTATCGCCCAAAACGACATCAAGCTCTTCGTTGTGGACGGCATCGATCTTGCCCGGTCCATCGGCTTGGGCGGGCGCATCAACATGATTTTGCAGGCGGCGTTCTTCAAATTGACGCAAATCATCCCCATCGACGACGCCGTGAAATATATGAAGGACGCCGTGGTGGCCACTTACGGCCGCAAAGGGGAAAAGGTGGTCGCCATGAACCATGCCGCCATCGATGCCGGCGTGGCCCATGTCAAGCAGATCGAAGTGCCCGCCTCGTGGCAAGATGCTGTCGACGAAGGCGCGGTAGGCCCGGAGATCAAAGGCGACCGCGCCGAACTGGTCAAATTCGTCAAAGAAATCCTCGTCCCGGTCAACGGGCAGCGGGGCGACAGCCTGCCGGTATCGGCGTTTCTCGGCAACGAGGACGGCACGTTCCCACAGGGCAGCGCCGCCTACGAGAAGCGCGGCATCGCGGTGGACGTGCCCATGTGGATTCCGGAAAACTGCATCCAGTGCAACCAATGCGCCTACGTCTGCCCCCACGCGGTCATCCGCGCCTTTGTGCTGGATGGGGACGAAAGCGCCGCCGCGCCGGAGGGCATCAAGGGCCTCAAGATGAGCGGCCGGGGTTGCGGCGACTATCAATTCAACATCACGCCCTCGGTGCAGGACTGCACCGGGTGCGGCCTGTGCGCCAATGTCTGCCCGTCCAAACAAAAGGCCCTGGCCATGCAGCCGCTGGAGAGCCAGATCCCCGTGCAGGCGCAGTACGACTGGCTGTTTGAAAACCTGGGCGAGAAGCCGGCCGTGTTCGAGGCGTTCAAAGAGACCACCGTCAAGGGCAGCCAGTTCAAGCAACCGCTGATGGAGTTCTCGGGCGCCTGCGCCGGTTGCGGCGAGACCGCCTACGCCCGCCTCATCACCCAATTGTTCGGCGACCGCATGTATATCGCCAACGCCACCGGATGCTCGTCAATCTGGGGCGGCAGTGCGCCGGCCACGCCCTACACGGTCAACAAGCAGGGCAAGGGCCCGACCTGGGCCAACTCACTGTTCGAGGACAACGCCGAATACGGCTACGGCATGGCGTTGGGCGTGAACAAACGGCGCGAGATGTTGGCTGTGAATATCAAGGCGTTGGCCGATCACGAGTGGGCCATCCCAGAACTGAAGGAGGCGGCGAAGAACTGGCTTGACGCCATGTACGACGGCGACGCCTCCAAACAGGCCAGCCAGGAATTGCTCCGCTGGTTGCGCGACGGCGTCGACCACGGCGACGGCGCCCAATTTACCGGCGAGTACGAGCAATACTGGGATAAGGAAAACAAATGGTGCAAGTGCGAAGCTTGCGCGCTGGCGCGCGCCGTGCTGGCCGAGAGCGACCTGTTTGTCAAAAAATCCGTCTGGGTATTGGGCGGCGACGGCTGGGCTTACGACATCGGCTTCGGCGGGCTGGATCATGTCATCGCCTCGGGCGAGGACATCAATATCCTGGTCTTCGACACCGAGGTGTACTCCAACACCGGCGGGCAGGCGTCCAAAGCCTCGCAGATCGGCCAGGTGGCGCAGTTCGCCGCCGCCGGCAAAACACAAGCCAAGAAGGACTTGGCGCAGATTGCCATCAGCTACGGCTATGTCTATGTGACGCAGATCGCCTTGGGCGCCAACTACAACCAGACGATCAAGGCGCTTGTGGAGGCCGAGAACTACAAGGGGCCGTCCCTGGTTATCGCCTACTCCCCCTGCATCAACCACGGCATGAAAGGCGGCATGGGCAACTCCATCAACGAAACCAAGGCGGCCGTCAATGCCGGCTACTGGCATAACTTCCGGTTCGACCCGCGCCTGAAGGATGAGGGGAAAAACCCCTTCCAACTGGATTCCAAAGCACCCACCGACGCCTACGGCGATTTCATCCGCAGCGAAAACCGCTACGCCACGCTGAAGATCTCCGACCCGGAAAGGGCCGAGGCCCTGTTCGCGCAGGCCGAAAAAGCCGCCGCGGAAAAGTACGCCAGGCTGGAAAAAATGAAGCTGCTGTGGGAATAGTGGGAATAGGCTTTAGGGCATAGAGTATAGGGCATAGGGTTTAGGGCATAGGATATAGGGTTTTGGTATAATATGGTATAGGGTATGAGGGGCTGTCCGGTGACAAACTGGGTAGCCCCCGCTCTTTTTTTGCGCCCGGCAACCCTGTAAAGAGCCTAAGGTTCTGGTAGCAGAAAAATTATTTTTTCCTATTGACAAACGCCCCCGCCGTACAGTACAATATATGGTGTTGTAAAGCATAAGTCCTTTACGGGGAAGAAGGCGATCCATATGAAGACCAACCTGCTGGAGTTGGCCTATCTGTACGATTTTTACGCCGAAGTCCTGACCGATAAACAGCGGGACTATGTAGACCTCTACTACCACCAGGATCTGTCCTTGTCCGAGATTGCCGAGAACGAGGGCATCACCCGCCAGGGCGTACGCGATATCATCACCCGCGCCGAAGCGTTGCTGCATCACATGGAGGAGCGTATCGGCCTGGTCGCCAGGTACGGGCGCATCCGCCAGGACGCCGCGAACATCATGGCGTTATCCAACGAGATTATCTCGCTTTCCAGCCGGAGTTTCGTGGATCCGGACATCAGGGGCCTGGCCGAAGGCATCCGTACGCTGGCGGAGCAATATTCAAGCTAGGGGCTCAGGGCTGAGGAGTGGGGAGATAGACTAGATGGCATTTGAGGGACTCACCGAGAAGCTGGGCAATGTCTTTCGGAGGTTGCGCAGCCGCGGGCGGCTGACAGAGTCGGATGTCCGGGAAGCCATGCGCGAGGTACGCTTGGCCCTGTTGGAGGCCGATGTCAGCTATAAGGTGGCGCGTAGCTTTGTCGCCGGCGTCACCGAGAAATGCGTCGGGTCTCAAGTGCTGGAGAGCCTGACGCCGGCGCAGTCCATCATCAAGATCGTCAACGAGGAACTGACCGCCTTGATGGGCCAATCCGCCGCAAAGCTGAAGCTGGCTTCCAAACCGCCCACCGTGGTCATGCTGGTCGGCTTACAGGGCGCCGGGAAGACAACCAACGGCGCCAAATTGGCCGGATATATGAAAAAGGCGCAAAACAAGCGTCCCTTGCTGGTGGCTTGCGACGTTTACCGCCCGGCCGCGATCATGCAGTTGGGCGTGGTGGGCGCACAGCTGGGCTTGCCGGTCTTCGAGATGGGGCAAGCCAACCCGGTGGATATCGCCCGCGAGGCGGTCACCCACGCTATCCGCCACGGCAACGACATCGTGTTCTTAGACACCGCCGGCCGCCTGCATATCGACGAAGTCCTGATGGGCGAGCTCAAGGCTATCAAAGCGGCGGTCTCGCCCCACGAGATATTGCTGGTCGTGGATGCCATGACCGGCCAGGATGCCGTATCGGCGGCGTCGGCTTTCCACGAGGCGCTGGGGATAAGCGGCGTCATGCTGACCAAGCTGGATGGGGATGCCCGGGGCGGCGCCGCCCTGTCGGTGCGGGCGGTGACCGGTTGCCCCATCAAGTTTTGCGGCGTCGGTGAAAAGTTGACCGATATCGAGGTCTTCCACCCCGACCGCATGGCTTCCCGCATTCTGGGCATGGGCGACATGCTTACGCTTATCGAGAAAGCGGAAAAGGCTTTCGATGCCCAGAAAGCCGAAGAAATGGAGAAAAAACTGCGCCAAAACCGCTTCACCCTATCCGACTACTATGAGCAATTGGTGCAGATTCGCGGCATGGGCAATGTCTCCGATGTGCTGGGCATGGTGCCCGGGGTGGATAAAAAGGCGCTAGCCGGCGCCAAGATAGACGAGCGTGTATTGATGCGCATCGAGGCTATTATCCAGTCCATGACGCCCCGCGAGCGGGACGATCCATCCATCTTGAACTCATCGCGCAAGCGACGCATCGCCGCCGGAAGCGGGAGCCGGGTGGAGGATGTCAACCGGATGCTCAAGCAATTCGGCATGATGCGCGACATGAGCCGCCAAATGATGGGCGGCGGCCATCAAAGCAAGAAGGGCAAAAAAGGCAAAAAGGGCAAAAAAGGACGCTAATAAATAGCAAAAAATAGCATAAAGACATTTTTTGTAATATCTTATGGGACGAAACTAATATGACTAATCTTATGGGACTAATTCTTATGGGACTAAACTTTGGAGGTGAAGGTAATGGTTAAACTGAGACTCAAACGGATAGGCGCTAAAAAGGCCCCGTATTACCGTATTGTGGTGGCTGATTCCCGCTATCCCCGCGACGGCCGTTTTATTGAGGAAATCGGCACCTATGATCCGTTGAAGGAGCCGTCTGAGATCCATGTGAACGCGGAGCGCGCGTTGGAGTGGATCCGCACCGGTGCACAGCCTACCGATACGGTGAAAACCTTGCTGAAACACGCAGGCGTACTGTAAGAGGGAGAGGCATGATGAAAGATCTTCTTGAGTATATTGCCAAAAACTTGGTGGACAAGCCAGACGAGGTTTCCATCGACGAGGTCGAGCGCGACGGCGTGGTGACGCTCACGCTCAGGGTGGCTTCCGAGGACATGGGCAAGGTGATTGGCCGCCAAGGGAGGATTGTCCGTGAAATACGTACGATCCTCAAGACAGTCGGGCAACGCTATGGCAAAAAAGTCATGGTGGTCATCGCGGAATAGTTGCATTGAAAGAAATTGCATTGAAAGATGAGTTTTTGGCGGCTGGGCGCATTGTGGGGACACACGGCGTCCGGGGGGAGGTGCGCGTCGAGCCTTGGTGCGACCAGCCCTCCTTCCTGGCGGGGATTGGCGTCTGGCATCTCGACGGCCAGCCCCGCACGGTGGAGAGTGCCAGAGTCCATAGGCGCCTTGTGCTGGCCAAACTGGCCGGCATCGACGATATCCCCGCCGCGCAGGCGCAGCGCGGGAAAACCGTCTTCATCCGGCGGGACGGCGTCAGGCTCCCCGAGGGGCGTTTTTTTATCCAGGATATCTTGGGCCTTGTTGTGTTGGACGAGGCGTCCGGCGCGACGGTGGGGACGCTGGCAGATGTGTGGCCGGGGCGACAGGATATCTATGTCGTGACCGACGGCATGGGCGCACAGCATCTCATTCCCAACGTCCCGGCGTTTGTCAAGGGCATTGATTGGCGCCGCGGGGCCATCATGGTCAGCCTTATCGAGGGAATGTGAATTATCATGCGTTTCGATATACTAACGCTTTTCCCCGAAGGGGTACAGGCATTGTTGAAGACCAGCATCATTGGCCGCGCCGCCGAGCGCGGCCATTTGGCCATTCATACGCATCAAATCCGGGACTACACTACAAACAAACAGAAGCAGGTGGACGACTACCCCTTCGGCGGGGGGCCGGGCATGATCATGCAGGCCGAGCCGCTGTACCGTTGCTGGGAGCGTGTCGTCAAAATCGCCGGGCGCGGGCGCACCATCCTGCTGTCGCCGCAAGGCGCCGTGTTCGATCAGGCGCATGCCCGGCGCCTGCAACGCGAGAGTAGCCACCTCATCCTGGTGTGCGGGCATTACGAAGGCGTGGATGAGCGATTTGTGGAGGAATGCGTAGACGAGGAGATCTCAATCGGCGACTTCGTGCTGACCGGGGGCGAAATCCCCGCCTGCGCGCTGTGCGACGCGGTGAGCCGACTGATCCCGGGCGTGTTGTCCGATGAGGCTTGCTTTGTGGGCGAAAGCCACTGGGAGGGCTTGTTGGAGTATCCGCAATACTCCCGCCCGGAGGTCTGGCGCGGCCGGGAAGTCCCCGCCATCCTGCTGTCCGGGCACCATCGGGACATCGCCGCGTGGCGGAGGGCGCAATCGCTGGAACGCACCCGTGTCCGCCGCCCCGATTTGTTGGGGAGGTAGGGCGCGGCATCCCTGACGCGCCGGGGTGGATCGCCGTAGGGCGCGGCATCCCTGCCGCCCGCGACCACCGCCCGCGCCCCCGTGGCGGCATCCCTGGCGCGGCGGGACGCGCGGGGGCGCGTCCCCTACAACGACGCGGTGGGTGGATCGTCGTAGGGCGCGGCATCCCTGACGCGCCGGGATGATCGCCGTAGGTACGGTATCCCTGACGCGGCGGGACCCCCGCCCGTGACACCGCCTACGACCACCGCCCGTGACACCGCCCGTGACACCGCCTACGACCACCGCCCGAACCCCCGTTGCGGCATGTTCAAAACTTGTTTACAAACTTGGCTCTTGACAATCCCGCGCACAGTAAATATAATAGAGGAAGGTTCGTGCATAGGTTTTCGCGCCCGCATCGGGAAAAACGCCGAAATAACGCCGAAAAAACACCGGGCAAGCTATGTAACGCAACGCTGAATTACATTTACTCGTATTGCGGAGGGAGGGAAAACGATGTCGGAAATTAAGGTCAAAGACAACGAGTCTCTGGACAGTGCTCTCAAGCGATTCAAGCGTAGCTGCGCCAAGTCCGGAGTGCTTTCCGAACTCCGCAAGAGGGAGCACTACGAGAGTCCCAGTGTCAAACGCCGTAAGAAGTCCGAAGCGGCCAGAGCAAAAAAGAAATTCCGGTGAAAACGAAGGGGGGCCGTGTCAAAACGGCTCCCTTTTACTAATGGGGTATTGACAATGAATATAGATGCGAATACGGTATACCGCGCTTATGTGGAAAAAAGAAATGGCTTCGACGTGGAGGCCCGCGCGCTGTGGCAAGACTTCACGGTTTTTCTGGGGCTTGGTTCCCTTCGATCGCTGCGGCTGTTTCTCCGCTACGACATCGAAGGCATAGGGCCGCAGGACTACCAAACGGCTCTGGTCACCGTGCTGTCCGAGCCGGTGTGCGACAACCTCTACCTGGAATCCTTGCCGCCCCTGGCCCCGGACGTGCGGCTCCTCATGTATGAAGCGTTGCCTGGCCAGTACGACCAGCGCGCCGACTCATGCGCCCAGTGCATTCAAATGATCACCGGCGGCGAGTTGCCGGAAGTGCGTGTCGCCACCGTGCTGGCGGTGGAAGGGTTGGACGAGGGGGCGTTTCGTCGCCTCGCGGATTATGTGATAAACCCTGTGGAAGCCGGGCTGGCATTGCCGGGCAAACCGTCCGCCCTCGGCCGGCAGTATCCCCCGCCCCAACCGGTTCCCGTGTTGGAGGGTTTCCTGGCATATAAGGCCGACGGCTTGCGCGCGTTGCATGCCGAACACGGGCTGGCCATGGACATGGCCGACCTCCTTTTTTTACAGGCATATTTTATCGGGGAGAACCGCGATCCGACACTGACAGAAATCAAAGTGCTGGACACCTATTGGTCGGATCACTGCCGCCATACCACGTTCCACACCCATTTACAGCGGATCGACATCGGGGATGCCCGGGTCAGGCGCGCCTACGACGCCTATCGGGACGCCAGGCGGGATATTTACGGCGAAGATGCCAAAAACCGTCCTGTGACCTTGATGGATATCGCCACATGCGGCATGAAATGGCTGAAAGCGCAAGGGAAACTGCCCGGATTGGACGAATCCGACGAGATCAACGCCTGCACCGTGCGCGTCACGGCCCAGGTGGACGGCCAGCCCGAGGATTGGCTGTTGCTGTTCAAAAACGAGACCCACAACCATCCCACCGAAATCGAGCCTTTTGGCGGCGCGGCAACCTGCATCGGCGGCGCCATCCGGGATCCGTTGTCCGGGAGGGCTTACGTATACCATGCCATGCGCGTCACCGGCGCGGGCGATCCGCGCCGCCCCGTGGGAGACACACTGCCCGGGAAGTTGCCCCAGCGCAAACTGACCGTCACGGCGGCGGCGGGGTATTCTTCCTACGGCAACCAAATCGGTCTGGCCACCGGTTTTGTGCGCGAACACTACCACAGCGGGTTCCTTGCCAAGCGCATGGAGCTGGGGGCGGTGGTGGGCGCCGCGCCGGCATCGTCCGTTGTCCGGGCGGATCCGGAGCCCGGCGACCTGGTCATCTTGCTGGGGGGCCGCACCGGGCGGGATGGCATCGGCGGCGCCACCGGTTCGTCCAAGAGCCATGACGGACGATCGGTGACCGCCTGCGCGGCCGAGGTGCAAAAGGGCAACCCGCCCGAGGAGCGCAAGATGCAACGGCTGTTCAGGAATCCGGAGGTAGCCCGCCTGATACGCCGCTGTAACGATTTTGGCGCGGGCGGCGTGTCGGTGGCCATTGGCGAGCTGGCGGATGGCTTGGAGATCAATCTCGATCTGATCCCCAAGAAATACGAGGGCCTGGACGGCACGGAGTTGGCTGTATCGGAATCCCAGGAGCGCATGGCCGTGGTGGTGGCGATGCGCGATGTACTCCCCTTCTACCAGGCCGCCCGCGCCGAGAATCTGGAGGCCACCGCCGTGGCCAAGGTGATCAAAGATAAGCGGCTCATCATGCGCTGGCGGGGGCAGACCGTCGTGGATATCTCCCGCGAGTTCCTGGGTACAAACGGCGCACCCAAGACGGCAAGCGCCCTTGTCCCCAGCGCAAAGTTGAAAATGCAGGATGCCGGGCGTCCCGAGGCGGGCCCTGAGGTGGGCCCCGAGGCGGATTCCGAGGCGAGGTCCGAGGTTGGCTCCGAAGTGGAAGATTGTGAATTCGCGGCCGATCTGTTGATGCTCGCGGCCGATTTGAATTTTTGCTCGCAAAAGGGATTGGTCGAGAAGTTCGATAGTACGATTGGCGCGGGTTCCGTGCTTGTGCCGCATGGCGGGGCGCATCGATTGACGCCCACGCAGGTCATGGCCGCTTTACTGCCGGTGGCGCGGGCGGAAACGGACACATGTAGCGTCATGAGTTGCGCCTATGATCCGGAGCGGGCGAGGCGCGATCCCTTCGGCGCGGCCCGCTGGGCGGTGGTGGAATCGGCGTCGCGTTTGGTGGCGGCCGGTTGTACCCGCGAGGGGACCTATCTCACCTTGCAGGAATACTTCCCCAGCCTGCGGGAGGATCCAGTGCGCTGGGGGTTGCCCCTGGCCGCGCTGTTGGGCGCCTTCGAGGCGCAATGTGGTTTGGGCATCGCGGCTATCGGCGGGAAGGATTCCATGTCCGGATCGTTTATGGATAGGGACGTCCCGCCGACGCTCATCTCCTTTGCCGTCACCACAGCGTCCGCCGGACAGGTGCTGTCCCCCGAGTGGAAGGGGGCGGGTCACAACATATGGCTTCTGCCCGCGCCAAAGGCGCTGGATTCCATGGGGATGATAGATTACGGCGCCCTTTTGGCCAATTGGGATGCGTTTCTCGCGCTATGCAACGAGGGGCGGGTGCTGTCGGCGATGACAGCCGGCGAGGGCGGATCGGCGGGGGCGGCGTTGCTGATGAGCTTGGGCAATATGATAGGGTTTTGCGCCGCCGAGTTGCCCACGGATTTTAGCTGGTTCGACAAAACCGCCGGATCGATTGTTTTTGAAACCGCCGAAGATGACGCGCTGCCCGGCGCCGTCCTGCTGGGCCGCACGGAAGACACCGGCAAGCTGGTCTTTGGAAAAACCATCCTGCCCCTGACGGCTATACGCGCCGCGTGGGAAGCGCCGTTGGAGTCGGTGTTCCCCACGGGCACAGGCGTGACACATGGCCGGCAGTCGGCGCGACGCGCGGATAGGGATGCGGCTACGGCGGCGGCTACGGGTGCGGTGACGGGTGCGGTTGATGGGGCGGGTACGGCGGCTACGGTCGATGGGACGGTTGCGGCGGATAAAGCGCCCCCCATGGCGCCCCCCATAGCGTTCACCGCCCGCGCCCCTAAGCGGCAATTCCCCGTACAGGGCGCGCGGCCCCGGGCCGTGATCCCTGTTTTCCCGGGTACCAACTGCGAGTACGAGTCGGCGGCCGCGATGGAACGCGCCGGCGCCGATACCACGGTCTTGGTGTTGCGCAATCTGACGCCCGCGCAACTGGCCGAGTCGGCCGAAGCCATGGCGAAGGCGTTGGCGGACGCGCAAATCTTGTTTATCCCCGGCGGCTTTTCGGCGGGGGACGAGCCGGACGGGTCGGGCAAGTTTATCGCCGCTTTCTTTCGGCACCCCCGCCTGACTGCGGCCGTGCGCGCCCTGCTGGCCGACAGCGGCCTGGTTCTGGGCATATGCAACGGCTTTCAAGGGCTCATCAAGCTGGGGTTGGTCCCCTTTGGGGATATCCTGCCCCCCGGGCGGCTGGATACCACGCTGACCTACAACACGCTGGGCTATCGATCGCGGTATATCACGACGCGCGTGTCCTCGGTGTTGTCGCCATGGCTGTCGCGTTGCGAGGTGGGGCAACGCCATGTGATCCCCATCGCCCACGGCGAGGGCCGCTTTATGGCCAGCCAGGAGCGGATAGGGGAGCTCATCCGGCAGGGCCAGGTCGCCTTCCAGTATTGCGACGCTGCGGGAATCCCCTCCATGGATATCGAAGTGAATCCCAACGGCTCCCTGTGCGCCGTCGAAGGGATCACCAGCCCGGATGGGCGGGTGCTGGGCAAAATGGGCCATGCCGAGAGATATGGCCCCCATCTTGCCAAAAACATCCCGGGTGATAAGATACAGCCGCTGTTTGCGGGCGGCGTGGGCTACTTCAAGTAGGGATTGATTACAGCCAAAATGGGGCATATTTCACTTACATGTGAAAGGAACACAAAACATTGATTGACAAAACGTGATTGCGCCGATATAATTTGGTTAGAAAAATGTGATGTGGTGTGTATGCAAAGACTTTTAATGCAAGAACTGATTGGGTGGAAGAATAAGAAAAGACGCTTGCCGTTAATATTAAAGGGCGCGCGTCAAGTGGGTAAAACGTGGTTGCTGAAAGAGTTTGGCAGAACTGAGTTCAGCGATGTGCTGTATATCAACTTTGAAAAAGCACCCAACTTAAAAGAAACCTTTGAAGGTGACATATCACCGCAAAGGATAATAGAAATCTTAGGAGCGTTGCACGGCAAGAAAATCAAACCGCAGGAAACGCTGATGATTTTTGACGAAGTACAGGAACTCCCCCGTGCGCTTACCTCGCTGAAATATTTTGCGGAAACTGCACCGGAATACGCTATATGTTGTGCAGGCTCATTGCTTGGTGTCGCGCTCCACAAAGGCACATCTTTTCCCGTCGGCAAGGTAGATTTCTTGACATTATATCCGCTCAATTTTGAAGAATATTTAATGGCAAACAACGAGCAGGGTTTGGTTGATTTCGTCCGCAAAGAGGGCTTGCATGAACTGCCGAAAGCGATTACGGACAAGATGACCGATTACTTGAAGATGTATTTTATTGTCGGCGGCATGCCGAGTGCGGTCAGCACATGGCTTGATACAAAGGATTTTTCAGAGTTGGAAGCAACACAGCTTGGTATTTTAGCGACTTATGAGAACGACTTTTCCAAACACCCCCCGGCGAATGTTATACCAAAGATACGTCATTTATGGAATAGCATACCTTCACAGCTTGCGAAAGAAAATAAGAAATTCATATATGGATTGGTGCGTGAGGGCGCGAGAGCGAGAGAATATGAAGAAGCATTACTGTGGCTGTTGGACGCGGGGCTCCTTCACAAGGTAGGTAGAATATCAAAAGCCGCGATGCCGCTTAAATCCTACGAGGACTTAAAAGCGTTCAAGCTGTATCACGTTGATGTCGGCTTGCTCCGTGTGCTCAGTGAATTATCGCCGGACGCCATTTTAGACAATATGAAAGTATTTGAGGAATACAAGGGCGCGCTTTCGGAGCAATTCGTATTATCCGAGCTTGTGTCAAAGGACTTTATCAGAAGCATTTACTATTGGACTTCGGACGCGACGGCACAGCTTGATTTTGTTTTCGCCGATAAGAAGAACATCTATCCTGTTGAGGTGAAAGCGGGCGAAAATCTGAAAGCACAAAGCCTTAAAATCTATCGGGAAAAATTTAAACCGCAAATAGCAATCCGCACCGCATTGTCAAATTTAAGAATGGACAATGGTTTACTGAATGCGCCGTTGTATGTATTGTTCAATTTGGAAAACTATCTATAAAGATACAAGGGACATAACCCAATGTATATTTCCCAAATCAAACCTGGTCGGCGCGTCAGGGATGCCGCGCCCTACGAATGCGATACGCCACCTGGGCGGCGCGTCAGGGATGCCGCAGTTCCGGCTGTCGAGATAGACGGCCTGTCGGTGCGGTACCCCCAGCGGCCTCCGTTGCTGACGGGGTTTTCGCTAACGGCTCAGGCAGGGGAATGCGTTGCGGTGCGCGGGGAGTCGGGCAGCGGGAAATCCACCCTGCTCCACTGCCTCTGCGGGCTGATCCCCCGGAGCATCTACGCCGAAACGGCCGGGATCGTCCGCCTCTTCGGCAAGCAGGTATCGAAGATGTCCCGGGGCGAATTGGCGCAAACCACGGGTATCGTGTTCCAGGATCCGGAGACACAGTTGTTTTGCGATACCGTGGAGGACGAAATCGCCTTCGGGCTGGAAAACATCTGCCTTGCCAAAGGGGAAATGGCTGTGCGCATCGCGGAAAGCCTTGCCCTGACAGGGCTTGCGCCATACAGATTAGCCTCCCCGAAGCATCTATCCGGCGGGCAGCGGCAACTGGTTGTCCTGGCGGCGGTGTTGGCGTTGCGCCCGCGCATCCTCTTGCTGGACGAAGCCTTTTCCCAGCTGGACGAGGAGGGCGCCGCGCGGCTGACGGCTCACGTCGCAGGGCTACGGGGGACGGGGGTTACGGTTATCATAGCCGACCACGACGAGGGGAATCTGTCGACGGCGGACAGGGAGGTGGTTCTCCCGATGGGGGAAGCGGGACACAGGTGACACATGGGACACATGGGACACATGGGACACAGGGTGTGGGTTTGCGCATGGCGCCGCCTGACGCGGGGGACGCGAAGCTTTCCCTGCTCGACATACGGTATGCGTATCCGGACTGGCCGCAACCGCACGCGCAATCGCGCGCGCGACCGGCGCAACCGCAATCGCGTCCGGATACGGATCAACCACGGCCGCAACCGTATCCGGGACTGCGACCGGATCCACAGCCGCAACCATATCCGGGCGGCCATGCCTTTTTGCTGGATGTCCCTTCGTTCTCCCTTCGCGCCGGGGTGTGCGCCGCGCTTTCGGGCGCAAACGGGAGCGGAAAGACGACGCTGGGGAAACTGATGGCGGGGCTTCTCCGACCCGACAGGGGGCGGGTGCTGATCGATGGGGAGGACACCGCCGGCTGGCCGTTGGGCCGCTTTGGACGCCGCGTGGGCTATCTTTTTCAGGCGCCGGAAAGGCAGCTTTTCGCCCCCACGGTGGCCGAAGAGCTGACGTTTCCCCTAACGCTTACAGGTATGCCGCCGCAACAGGCTATCGAGGCGGCGAGTGCCATGCTGGATCGTTTTGGGCTGGCGACGCTGGCCGAAGCCTCCCCCTTCACGCTCAGCCGGGGGGAAAAACAGAGGCTGGCCTTGGCGGCCCTGTTGATGCAGGATCCCCAATACCTCGTGTTGGACGAGCCGACGACAGGTTTGGATAATCGGCGGAAAGGCATTCTGGGAGATACGGTACGTCGTCTGGTTAAACAGGGCGCGGGGATTCTTGTCATTGGTCATGACACGCGATTTGCCCGTGATGTGGCCTCGATATCTTTCCGTATGATAGAGGGGAGGGTGCTGCCGGCATGAGGGATGCCAAGCCGCCCGATCCGCGCGCCGCCTTCGCGTGGGCGGGTTATCTTTCCCTGTTTGCGGTTCTGGCGCAGGACATCTGGCATATCGCCGCGATCCTGGCGATGGCGCTGGCGGCGGTTGTCTATTGGCGCGTCAGTTTGCCGAAAAATCTGCGGCGGATGAAGCGGTTATGGCAGACAGCCCTCGTCATCGCGTTGTTGCGGAGTGTCTTTTCGCCCGCCGGCGCCATCTGGCTTCGCGCCGGCCCGGTGATCTTGCTGTCCTCCGGCGGCCTGACGCAAGGCTTGGTTGTGTTCGGCCGACTGGCTATTTTATTGTTGGGCGGTTCTTTGTTTTCGGCCTATCGCGCGCGGGAACTCATCCAAGGGATGATACAGCTCAAACTGCCCTATGAAATCGCCTACATGGTGTCTGTGGGCCTGCGCTTCGTGCCGCTGTTGGGGGAGGAGATGCGCGACAGGTTGACCGCCCTGGCCCTGCGCGGCGTCGTGATCAAAGAACTGAAGTTGCGGCGGCGGCTGCGCGTCTATCTATACCTCACGGCGCCCGCCGTGGCCGGGAGCTTGCTGTCTGCGCGCGCCCTCGCGCTGTCCATGGAAATGCGGGGGTTCAGGGCGTATCCCCGGCGCACCAGTTACTTTACGCTTACCATGGACGCCAGGGATCATGCCCTTCTCGCCGTAAGCGGTACACTTGCCCTGTTGACCGGCGCGGTCATCATAGTATTATAAGGGGGTGGTTGGATTGAAGGTGTTCAGCGTTTGCGGCCCCTCCGGCAGTGGCAAGACCACGACCATCGAGGCGGTGATAGCGGAGCTTGTCCGCCGGGGATACAAAGTGGGTTCCGTCAAGGAAATCCATGCCGAAACATTTACCCTCGATCCGAACCCTGCCAGCAACACCGCCCGCCACCGCAGGGCGGGCGCCGAGATCGTCACCGCCAGGGGGTTGCGGGAAACCGGTGTCCTGTTTCCCCGCAAGCTGGGCATGGAAGAAATCCTCGCCTTTTATCACGGGTTCGACTATGTTGTGTTGGAAGGCGTGCGGGACATCGCCGTGCCAATCGTCGAGACGGCCCATAGCGTGGAGGATCTGGTCCTGGGCGATCGCGTATTCTGCGTTTCGGGCAAGGTAGCGGCGGGGATCTCGGAGTATCGCGGCATCCCGGCGCGATCGGCCATCCCGGACGCGAAGCCCCTGGTCGATCTGATAGTTCACATGGTAGGGAGCTGTTGCTAAAAAGTGGAACTCTTTGTTTCCAAACGCCATCGCGTGTACCGTGAAGGCGACCGCGTCATCAAGTGCCATGCCAGCGTCCAAGCCGCCGCCGCCGAGGCTTCGCTCTTGCGGACGTACCATCGGGCGGGCTTGCGCGTCCCGGAGCTCCTCTTTCAGCGGGGATCGGAACTTGTGATGGAATACATCCCCGGCGAGACGATCCCGGATTTTTTGGCGCACAGGGAAACCGAATCTGGTTCCTGCGACGCCTCGCTCGTCGAGGCCACGCTTGTCGAGGCCGCCCGGGGGCTGTGCTCCTGGTTTGCGGATTTTTACCAGGCCGTGGGATACATGCCCGGTGGCGAGATTCGCGGCGATGTGAACGGACGCAATTTCATCATCGAGAACGGACGCGTGTCCAGCGTCGATTTTGAGGAACGTGCTTTCGGGAGGGCGGAAGAGGATATCGGGAGGCTCATCGCGTTTATCTATACATACACGCTGTCCGGAACGCGGGTGAAACGACGGTTCGCCAAGCTTGTCTACCAGGAGGCGTTGGAAATTCTGTCCCTGTCCGCCCTCGGTATCATCGCGGGGCATCGCGCGGAACGCGCCGCCATGCGGAAACGCCGACGCTCCCCTGCCCCAGCCTCCCCTGCCCCCCCCCCTTTACCTGCGTGGCATTTTCTGATACAATAGGCATAATGGCGAGTGAATTGCGATTGACGATAAGAGGAGTGGAATCATGGCCAGAATATCCCCCTTTGCCGCGCTTCGGTACAACGAAACCCTCACCCGTGACGCCGGGAAACTATGCTGCCCCCCCTATGACATCATCCCCATCGACCGTCAGCCCATATTGGAGGCCGAAAACCCATGCAACATCATCCGGTTGGAGCGACCGCTAGGCGAGGATTGCTACTGCCGCGCCGGCGCGTTGTTGCGTGCGTGGCGGGAGGAGGGCATCCTCGACCGCGACGACGCCCCTGCCTATTATGTATATCGCATGTCGTTTGCCGATGGGCTCGTGTCCCGCGCCGTGTATGGGTTTTTTGCGCGGGTAGGGTTGGAACCCTTCGAAAAGGGCGTCATCCTGCCCCATGAGGAGACCTTGTCGAAGGATAAGTCCGACAGATACGCGTTGATGAGCGAGACCTTTTGCAACATCAGCCCTATCTACGGGCTGTACGAGGATCCCGAGGGATTCCCGAACGATACGCTCCTATCCGCTATGGCCGCCGATCCGGACACATCGTTTACCGACGGCGACGGGGTGACGCACAGCCTGTGGGTGGTTTCAGAGCCCGGCGCCCTATCGGCGTTGACCCGTGCGCTGGCGGACACGCGCATCATCATCGCCGACGGGCACCATCGCTACGAAACGGCACTCGCCTTCTTTGCGGATCAAAAACAAAAAAACGCGGATCTGCCTCCCGACAGCCCGCTGGGGACCGTGCTCATGTTTTTGGCGGACATGCGCCACCCCGATTTGGTGGTGTGGCCCACGCACCGTTTGGTACGCGGCCTGCCCGGCTTTTCCGCGGATGCGCTGGCGGCGTCGTTGGCGGAGGGGTTTTGGCAAACAACCTGCCCGGCGGATGCCGTCGCCGTGTCCGCGAGGCTGGCGGAAACCCCGCATACCGTGGGCTTTTACGCCGGCGGTGACAGGGTGACGCTGTTCACGCTCAAGGATTCCGGCGACGTCCGGCGGCGCCTGCCCGGGAAGAGCGAAGCCTATTGCGCCCTGGAGGTTACCATGTTGCATACATGCATCTTGGAGCCGCATCTGGGCATCGACAAAAAAAAGCTGGCCGCCCAGGACCACCTCATCTATACGCGTGATTTCGCCGAAGCCTGCGACAAGGTGCGATCCGGCGAATTCCAGTGCGCGTTCCTGCTGCCGCCCACGCCGGTCCCCATGATAGGCCGCGTGGCCGGGCACGGGGAGCGCATGCCGCAAAAGGCCACGTATTTTTACCCCAAGCTGACCACCGGACTGGTCATTCACCCGATTGACGAGTAAATCCCTCACAGCGACACAGGTACAACAGTGATATAGCGACGTAGCGACATAGCGACAACAGGGAGAAATCACAAATGGCGGACATCATGAAAACCGAGAGGCTTTTACTCTTCCCCTCCAGTCCTCGGCTAGCGCCGGCGGTCGCCGCGTATTTCGTGCGCAATCGGGAATTTTTACGTCCTTTTGAACCGATTAGGGAGAAATCCTTCTTTACCGTGCAGGGACAGCGTCGCCTGTTGCGGCAGGAGGAGCGGGACATGGCCGTCGGCAGCGGCTACCGGTTTTGGATGATCCCCAAGGCCCCGCCCGCCGCAGTCATTGGATCGGTGGCGCTGGTCAACGTGGTGCGGGGTTCCTTCCAGGGCGCCGCCGTGTCCTACCGCGCGGACAAGGATCACGTAAACTCGGGCTATGTCACCGAGGCACTGGCGCGCCTGGTGGCGTTTGCCTTCCGGACACTCGGCCTACATCGCCTGGAAGCCAACATCATGCCCCGCAACAAACCCTCGCTGCGCGTCGTGGAAAAGCTGGGCTTTTCCCGCGAGGGGCTGGCGCGCGCCTATCTCAACATCAACGGCGTTTGGGAGGATCATGTGCAAATGGCGATCATCAACGCTGCTTTTCCAGGCCGCGTCGGTAGTACAACAAAGCCATGGTGTCCGACAGGGACAAATCGTAGTTCTGCACCAGCGTCAACACCTTGATAGCCTCGCGGAGGGCAACCGAAATGGCATGGTTGGCGCCCGACGTGGGAAGCGCCGCGCAGAAGATGTCGGCGAATTTCCGGTGGGCCTCCCCGATGATGTCCGTCAGCATCGGGATGTTGGCGGCGCGGGGATCCCCTTCGCGGTGGGCCAGCCGTTCCGCCACAACATGCGCGAGGTTTTCCAGCGTGTCCCGCCAGGCGTAATCCAGCGTCTGCGCGTGGGCGATCATATCCCCCGCGCGCTGGCGGAAGGTCTGACAGATTTCATTGTAGAGCGTCTCGTATAGACGTGCCATGTCGGGCAGTGTGGGCAGCGAGGGCAGCGAGGCGCCCTTTCTTTTGCGCTTGCGGAAGCCTTCCTGCGACAAACGCAGGCTGTACTCTTCCCGTAGGCGCGCCTCGTCGGACAAGCTGAATTTGTCGCGCGTCGGCGACGTCCGGATAGGTGCCTTGGGGTAGCTCGTGTTTGTGTAGGCGGTCCGCGCCCTCGACACCGGGTCGGCTGTGCGCAGCGGCTTGACCGGCGGGATATACATAGCGGCGTCTCCCCTCTGGTTGATCTTGCGGAAGCCTTCGTTAATACTATCGAATGTACCGGCGAGACGCTTAACCATAACCAAAAAAAACTTTTTCCTTTTCTCCTTTTTGTGATATTTTACAAATTATTGCACCACAGATTGACAACGGCGCGTCAGGGATGCTACGGCGCGTCAGGGATGCCGCGCCCTACGGCGATCCACCCACCCCCGTCATCCTGCGCTCCTACTTCACTTTCTATCGACATTCTGCGCGAAGTCGCAGAACGCAGGATCCACGTCATTCCAACCCCCGCCGACCAACCCGGCGCGTCAGGGATGCCGCGGCTACGAATGGCGTATACTGCGGCGCGTCAGGGATGCCGCGCCCTACGGCGATCCACCCACCCCCGTCATCCTGCGCGTAGTCGCAGGATCCACATCATTCCAACCCCCGCCGACCAACCCGGCGCGTCAGGGATGCCGCGCCTACCCTATAGGCACCCAGCGTTGCAGGGCTTCTGTCAACGCTTTTTTTACCGTGTCAGGGTCGCATGACCGGCCGCCGCGCCGCATCGCCTGGCCCATGAGGAACCCGAATGCCTTCGTGCGCCCGGCGTGATAGTCCGCTGCGGCGCTTTGGTTTTGGGCAAGGACATCACGGACGGTTTCGGCAATCAAATGCCCGTCGGAGATCATCAGGAGGCCCCTCTCCGTGACGTAGGCTTCCGGGTCGACGTTATGCAGGAAGACGGCTTCCACCGCCTCCTTGTATGCGCTTCGGTTGATTTTCCCCTCGGCCACCAGAAGGATCAAGAACGAGAGCTTGTCGGCGTCGATGAGCAGGTTTTCGGGCAACGTGCCGCTCTGGTTCAACATGTGCATGATGGCGCCGGTGATCAAATTGGCCGCCTCAAGCGGTTGGCCGCTCTTTTTCGACACCGATTCGAACAAGCCGGCGATATTTTTGTGGGCGGTGATCGCCGCCGCGTGGGGTTCGGAGAGCCCCAGTTCGTCGATATAGCGGCGGCGTTTTTGCTGAGCCAGCTCGGGGATGCCGTCTTTGATTTCCCGAAGCCATGGATCGTCAATGACGATGGGCAGGAGATCGGGTTCGGGGAAATAACGGTAATCCTGCGCGTCCTCCTTGGATCGCATCCCCAGGGAAACGCCGGCATCGTCGTCCCAACGGCGGGTCTCCTGCGTTACTACCCCCCCCAGTTTCAACACCTTGATCTGACGCGCCGATTCAAACGCAATGGCGCGGGCTATGGCTTTGAAGGAGTTTAGGTTTTTCATCTCGGTGCGGATCCCCAGTGCGCCGCCTTCGGGGCGCACCGATAGGTTGACGTCGGCGCGCAGGGAACCCTCCTGCATCTTACCGTCGCTCACATCGAGGTACAATAGGGTTTCGCGCAGTAGGTCGAGGAAGGCCAAAACCTCGTCGGCATCGCGAAAGTCCGGCGTTGTGACGATCTCCAGCAACGGCACGCCACAGCGGTTGTAGTCCATGAAGGTGTTGCCGGACCCTGGATCGTGGATGAGCTTGCCCGCGTCCTCCTCCATGTGTATTTCGCGAATCCCGATGGTCTTTTTGCGGCCCGCCGCCACGATGTCCAAGTGTCCGTCCCGGCAAATGGGCGCGTACAGTTGCGAGATTTGGTACGCCTTGGGCAGATCGGGATAGAAATAGTTTTTTCGATCGAATTTGCTGTATCGCGTAATGGCGCAACCCAGCGTCACCCCCACCCGCAGGGCGCACGCCACCACGGAACGGTTGAGCGTGGGCAGGGCGCCTGGCATGCCCGCGCAGACCGGGCAAACATGCGTGTTCGGGGCGCCGCCGAAAGCCGTGGTGCAGGCACAGAAAATCTTCGATTTCGTCGACAGCTCGACGTGTACCTCCAAGCCGACGATTGTCTCCCATTTCATGGGCCAACCCACCCCCTTGACAAATCTTGGTACACCCTCGCCGCGCCTATCAACGCCGGTTCCGAAAATGCGTTCCCGATCAGCTGAAAGCCCACCGGTAGACCCTTGTCGTCAAATCCGCAGGGAAGCGACACGGCGGGCAAGCCGGCCAGGTTGACCGGCACGGTATAGATGTCCCCCATGTACATCGTCATGGGGTCGTCCACGTTTTCCCCAATCCGGTAGGCGGTCGTGGGCGCCACGGGGGAGAGGATCATGTCGAAGCGCGAAAACAGGTCGTTGTAAACGTTTTTCAGCAGGGCGCGGACTTGTAGCGCCTTTTTGTAGTAGGCGTCGTAATAACCGGAGGACAATACAAAAGAACCCAGCATGATCCGCCGCTTGACCTCCATCCCGAAGCCTTCGCTGCGGGTGAGCCGGTAGACCTCCGACAGGGTTGTGGCATTGTCGCTCCGGTAGCCGTATTTTAGCCCGTCATATCGGGAAAGGTTGGACGAAGCCTCGGCGCAGGCGATGATGTAATATGCGCTGACCATATCGTCCATCATGGGCATCTCAAAGTCGCTGACATCGGCGCCCGCCGCCCGAAAAACCTCGGAGGCGGACAAGACGGCGCGCCTGGTGCCTGCCTCCAAGGCGCCGCCGAAGTAGTTGCGGGGCCTACCAATGCGGACGCCGTCCAGGTGTTCCGGATGGATCTCTGTAAAGGGGAAGGGCTTGTCAATGATACAGGTGCTATCTCGCTTGTCCGGCCCCGAGATAATGGACAGCAGCGCGGCGCAATCGTCGATATTCTGGGCGATGGGCCCGATCTGATCCAACGAGGAGGCGTAGGCAATGAGGCCATAGCGGGACACCGCGCCGTACGTGGGCTTGATGCCGACGACGCCGCAAAACGCGCAGGGTTGCCGGATGCTGCCGCCCGTGTCCGCCCCGAGGGCCAGCGGGACTTCCCCCGCCGCCACGGCCGCCGCGCTGCCCCCTGAGGATCCGCCGGCGACCCGCGATACATCCCAAGGGTTGCGTACCGGGCCGTTTACGCCGGTCTCGCTGGATCCGCCCATGGCGAACTCGTCCATGTTGAGCTTCCCCACCACGACCAGGCCGGCTTTTTCCAGCTTGTCCACCACCGTGGCGTTGAACACGGGCGTGTACCCGCCCAACATCTTGGAGGCGCAGGTAGTCTGTGCGCCCGCCGTGGAGATATTGTCTTTTATCGCGATGGGTACGCCGGCCAGGGGCGATGGTGCCCGGCCGGCGTCGATTGATGCCTGTACCTCGCGTGCGCGAGCCATCGCCGCCTCGTTGCCCACCGAAAGGAAGGCGTTATATTGTTTGTCCTTTTGCGCAATAGCATCCAGTGCCGCACCCACCACATCGGCCACCCGAGCCTGCCCGGAAGCGATAGCAGCCGACAGTGAAAGCGCATCTGTATCCGCGTCCCGTTGCGTGGCCTTAGCCATGGCCATTATTCCACCTCCGGCGGTGCGGGGGGCTCGGTGCCGACCTCGGCGGGGCCCCCGATGCCGCCCCCTGCGCCGGCCTCGGCGCCCTCATCATAGTCCACCGTTTGTGGGGCGACGAAGAATTCGCTGTTGCCGTTGTTGCCGCTGTTGCCACCCGGCGCGTTTCGGAGTATCAACTGACGGTCGCAGGAGGCCTTCGCCCCATCCTCCCGAAAGGCGTTGACATGATCGAAGGGATGGCTCCGCTCCGGCACGCCGTCGGTGGGCACAGCCCCAAGCCGCGCCATGCTTGTGAGGATTTTCTCCAAATCCCCGCGCAATCGCAGTTTTTCCCCATCCGTAAGCGAGAGGTAGCTCAAGTCCTCCAGATAGGCGATGAGTGCATCATCGATTTGCATGATATACCAACCCCAAATGAGTATTGGGCGACGCGATAACCGCAATAAAATGTATTATCGAGCCATGCCATGTTGCCATGTTGCCATGTTGCTATGTCTATCGAAGCCTGCGCACCCACCGCAAGATGGCCTTGACCGCCTCGACCATCGGGATTATCGTAAGCGAAAGCCCCGTCGTGAGAGCCAAATCCGCGAGGGTCAACGCCTGCAAGGAGAAGACATCGGCAAGAGCAGGCACATAGATCACCGTAAGCGTCAAGACAAGCGAAAGCCCTATCGCGCCCCACATGAGCTTGTTGGTTGTTTTCAGGGTAAAAATATTTTGCTTCCTAGAGCGCAAATTGACTGCGTGGAAGACTTCACTCATGGACATCGTGTAGAAAGCCGCCGTCATCGCAGCGGTATGGCCTTCCCAAATATCCACAATAAAATAGGCGGCCAGGGTCAGTATCGTGATGAGAACCCCTTGATATAGGGTATCGAAACCAAGGCCGTCCGAGAAAATCCCTTCCTTCCGCCCCCTTGGCGGTTGCTCCATGATACCGGATTCAGCGGGGTCCATGCCGAGGGCGATAGCGGGGATGCTATCGGTAATCAAGTTGATATACAGCAGATGGATCGGCAAAAACAGTTCAAAGCCCATCAATATGGCAATAAAAATCGATAAGACCTCGCTTGCATTGGAAGACAATAAAAACTGGATGGTCTTTTTGATATTTTCGTAGATCCTGCGGCCTTCCTCCACCGCAGCGACGATCGTGGCGAAATTATCGTCCGACAGCACCATGTCGGCGACATTCTTCGTTACGTCCGTGCCGGTGATGCCCATCCCCACGCCGATATCGCCGGATTTGATAGCCGGCGCGTCGTTTACGCCGTCGCCGGTCATGGCGGTGATATATCCTTTGTGTTTCCACATATTGACAATACGCACCTTATGATCCGGCTGAACGCGCGCATAGACAAAGATATTCTCAATCCGGTCTTCGAATTCGTCATCGGACAGCTTCTCCAGCTCGCGCCCCGTGATGGCTTGATCCATGCTTGTGATAATCCCAAGATCCCTCGCGATGGCGATAGCCGTGTCCTTATGGTCGCCGGTGATCATCACCACCTTGATGCCGGAGCTGTTGCAGGAATCCACCGCCGCTTTGGCCTCCGGGCGAACAGGGTCGATCATAGCCGTCAATCCGACAAAGGTCATGCCGCTTTCGATATCCGCCGGGCCGCAGCTTACGGGAAGCGTGTCGTACTCTTTATAGGCGCAAGCAAGCACGCGCAACGCCCGGTTCGCGTAATCCATGTTTTGCGCGTCTATTTTCTCCAAGATACCTATCGACATGGGTACCATGGGCGCCATGGGCACCATGGGTACCGGCGCGGCGCCCCCGGTGTCCCCGGTGTTCCCCTCCACAAGCGCATGGGAACAAACCCGCAACACCTCTTCGGGCGCGCCTTTGGTAAATTGGACGAACCCCCTGGGCGTTTTATGGATGGTGGACATCAGTTTGCGGGCGCTGTCAAAGGGCGCCTCGGCGACGCGGGGGAATTGATCCGCGAGCGCGTTTTTATCGAGCCCATTTGCAAGCGCATGCGCCACGAGCGCGTTTTCGGTAGGGTCGCCCATGATCTCGCCATCTTGGGAAAGCTGGGAATCGCAACACAGGGCCATCGCCTTTGCAACCAGCTTCTCGTCGCCATAACTCTCCACGACCGTCATCTTGTTCTGCGTCAGCGTACCCGTCTTGTCAGAACAGATAATCTGCGTACATCCAAGGGTTTCTACCGCAGGCAGGCGGCGGATGATGGCGTTGCGTTTCGCCATGTTGGTCACGCCGATGGAAAGCACGATGGTGATGACAGCCGCAAGCCCCTCCGGGATAGCGGCGACCGCCAGGGACACCGCCAGCATAAAGCTGGGCATGATAACATCGGTGCTGATTTCTCCCGCGCGGATGAGCTGGACCACGAAAATCACCGCGCATATGCCGAGCACCAGGATGCTGAGTATCTTGCTTAACTGGGAAAGGCGCCTTTGCAAGGGCGTTTCCCCCTCCGCGGTGCTCTGGATAATCCCCGCGATTTTGCCCATCTCGGTATCCATGCCCACGGCGGCGACGACGCCCTCGCCCCGCCCATAGGTTACGTCCGAACCCATATACGCCATATTCCGGCGATCGCCCAAGGTCACGCCGCCAGAATCACCGCCGGAATCACCGTCGGAAGCGGCGCCGGAATCGTCGCCGCGCAAGGCGGAGGTTATTTTCCCCACGGGGACTGACTCGCCCGTCAGGGCGGCTTCCTCAATTTGGAGGCTGGCGCATTGCAACAGGCGTATATCGGCGGGGACAGCGTCGCCGGCCTCCAACAGGACAATGTCGCCCACGACAAGCTCCCTAGCCGGAATCCGCGCTACGTCGCCGCCGCGCCGGACTTTGGCGGTGGCGGCGCTCATTTCCTGTAAGGCTTCAATGGCTTTTTCCGCCTTGTTCTCCTGAAAAACGCCGAGTATGCTATTGAGCAAGACAACCACAAGGATAATGCCCGCTTCCGCATATTCATGCAGGTTCCCGCCCTCCAGCGCAGCCAAGACGACAGAAACTGCGGCGGCGGCAATCAGCACCAGCACCATCGGGTTGATGAGTTGCTCCAAAAAGCGGCGGGGGATGCCCTTCTTCTTGGCCTTTGCCAGCTCGTTGCCGCCGTTTTCTACGAGCCGCCGGGCCGCTTCCTCCCGCGTCAATCCGGCCTTGTTTGTGTCAAGTTCTTGCAGCACGGTTTCCGTGGGTTTTAGATAGACAGCCATTCCCTACCCTCTCTTTCCCCTTTAACATTTATCATTTATATAAAACTTAAGCGCGAAAGCATGGGTCAGCGCCCATACTTTCGCGCTTGTTTACATTATTGAGGCATCCTTGAATCGCTTCGTCCTTTGCCCATTAACGCTTATAGGCTTACAGGCTGTCCCCAAAGTCCTCTTTGAACTTAGCCACCAGTTTTTCCTGCCAGTCGGACACCGGCGCCAGCCGGCCGACGAAGAAGCGCAGCATTTTTGGCTCCTCCAGGAACTTCAGGCCGCCGACCAAGTGGCGATTCTCGTAGAGCCAAGTGACCCGGTCGATGGCATACTTGATCTGCGAGAGGGTGAAGACCCTGCGGGGCAACGCCAAACGCAAGAGCTCCATGTTGGAGTAATGCTCGGATCCATCGGGATTGCGTTCCTCCGAAAGGGTGCCGCGTTCCATGCCCCGGATACTGCCGGCAATCATCAAAGCAGAACCCAGCGCGCCCGCAGGATACTCAGACTGCGGGACATGATCGACAAAGCGCATGGCATCCAGGTGGCAACCCAAGCCGCCCGCCGGATTCACCACGGGCACGCCCCGTTTGTTCAACTCGCCGACCATGAAGGCGATAAACTCCGGCCCTTGGTTGATCATCTCATAGTCCATGGTCTCTTCAAGGCCAACGGCGATCGCCTCGATTTCGCGCACGCTCATGCCGCCGTAGGTCAGGAAGCCCTCATAGATGGGAACCAAGTCGCGAAGCTTCAAATAGTAATCGCGGTCGCTTGTGCAAAGGCCGCCGCCCCGGGCATGGCCCAGTTTGCGGGCCGAGAAATAGATGATGTCGGTGTTGTCGGACAGCTCCCTCGCGATGTCGCAAATCTCGGCGTCCTTGTATGCGGGCTCGCGCTCTTTGATAAAATACAGGTTGTCAGCCAACAGGCTCATGTCCTGCACCAGCGGAAGGCCATGCTCCTGGCAGATTTGGTATATCTCTTTCAGGTTGCCCAAGGAAAATGGCTGGCCGCCGATGAGATTGGTGCCGGATTCCATGCGCACAAAGGCAATGCGATCACGGCCGTACTCCGCGATAGCCTCCCTGAGCCGATCGGGCGGCATGTTCCCCTTGAAGGGGTTGTCGCTCTCGGGATCCAAAGCGTCGGGATAGTACAGCTCCTTCACCGTGCCGCCTGCCAGCAGGACATGCGCTTTGGTGGTGGTGAAATGGTAATTGGTTATCATGATGTCGCCCGGCTTGACGAACACTTTGGCCAGCAGGTGCTCGCAGGCGCGCCCCTGATGGGCGGGGAGGAAATACGTCTTGCCGAAATACTCCTGAATCTTGCTTTCCAGTTTCGTGTGGGTGGCGCTGCCGGCGTATGAGTCGTCGGCGACCATCATGGCGCTGAGCTGACGGTCGCTCATGGCGTTCACGCCGCTGTCGGTGAGCATGTCGATAAAGACATCCTTGTTTTGCAGGAGGAAGGTATTGTTGCCGGCGTCGGTCACGGCCTTGACGCGCTCTTCGATGGGGATCAGGTTGAGCTTTTGGACGATGCGGACTTTATGCATCTCCAGGGGGACAGGGTCGCCATAAAATTTGATTTTTTGCACGAGGGTGCTCCTTTCCGTACTACCGTACTACAAAATTACTACTTGCTGTGCGTTGTCTAACTGCAACACACCTGCCATGCTACGTCTCCATTATAGCACAGTTGCCTATGGAGGGCAACAAAATTTTACCTCTGTTTTTACTGCATTTATTGCAAGAACAGGTAATAATAAGCCACCGCAAACAACAGCCCGGGCAGCAAGTTGGCCACCTTCAACCGGATGTTTACCGTCATGATCAGCCCGATCCCCAATATCATCACGCTCCCTGCCGCGGAAATCTGCGTGACCAGCGCGGGTGTCAGGATATTCTGCAAGGCGCCCGCGAAGATTTCTATGCTTCCCTGATAGACAAGGACAGTGACCGCCGAGAACAACACGCCATAGCCCAGCGTTGAGGCAAACAACATGGCGCTGAAGCCATCCAGGATGGATTTTGTGAAAATGATACTGCGATCGCCCCTGAGCCCGCTGTCGATGGAACCGACAATGGCCATAGCGCCCACGCAGAACAATAGCGTCGTCGTGACAAAACCTTCGGAGAAGGTGGATTTTTTATCGCTGCGGCTAAATTTTTTCTGTAGCCAGTCGCCGAAGCGATTTAGCCCCGCGTCAATGTGCAGGAGTTCGCCGGTCAACGCGCCGAGGGCCAGGGAGGACACCAGTAGCATCGTGTCGCCCTGCAGGGCGCCTGAGACACCGATGACGCATACACAAAGGCCGAGGGCTTTGGTAATCCCCTCCGACATCTTGGGGGGGATTTTCCCCCGGAACAATAGGCCGAGCCCGCCTCCCACCAGTATTGAGGCCATATTGACAAGTGTGCCTGTCACGAAAGCATCTCCTTCCGCTTGCTTATCCCCTATGCGAAGACATAAAGGGGGCGGGACGCTAACTTAGTTAGCGTTCCGTAAGGCTTCCACTTCGGCGCGGGTTAGCCCGGTGGCCGTGGTAATTTGGTCAAGTGGCATATTCATTTCTAAAAGATTACGAGCCACATTAAGCAGTCCTTCGGCCCTGCCTTTCTGTTCAGCGTTACGCAATGCCGACGCTTCATTATGGAGAGCGTCAGCCCGCAGACGTTCTAACTCGCGAAATTCTGGGGATATCATTACTTCGCGGTATGCTCCGATTGCTTGTTTCACGACAGGCACCTCCAATGCTTCAAGCTGTTTTAGTTCTTCTTCCGTTTTTGCCCGGAACAGCGACAGCATAAGCTCCAATTCGTTTTCAGTATCAATGTCTTTTGGGAGTTTCCGCACCTCATAATAAACAGCACTTTTACGACAGATTCATAATGACAACTCTTTCTTAAATCTCGGCCAATTCTCTATTTCCCACTCAATCGGAGGCTTATCGGATGGAATTCTGTTTTTCAAGGCCTTCTGATATCCAATATACTGTTCACGATTCCATCTGCTCCATGCATAAGGTGCATTTTTCGGCCTTTTTTCACCGAACTCTTTGGCTACCCCGTTGATTATATACTGGTCAACGGGAATGTGCAGGTGTTTTTTAGTTCGCTCAAGCTTCGGATATTTATCATGAAGTTCAAAAATCACCATATTTTTGAATGCGACATTAAGCCATTTTTGGGCTTGACCATAATGAAAGTGCTTGTTGTAGGACGACATTGTAACTTTATCCTTAAATTGCGGGAAGTTTTCTGACGCTGTTATTATTTCGTTGCAGACACCATCATGCCATTTGTTAAAGTCATATATCGGTTCGTTGCTATCTATGCGGTCTGAAATAATTTTGCATATGCTGCTGACATAAGATTCTTTATCCGGTAGATCTCCGATGCCTCGCAGCGTACGACGAAGATCACCATATGCTAATCTCGCACACTGTTCAATAGGATTGCCGTTGAAGCCACAAAAATAGTCCATTACTCTTTTCCTTGTTTTTTCGTTCATATCGTTTTCTCCAAAAATAATAAGTGCCAATTGCTCTCTGCTACACCGTGCCAAGGAATCCTTTGTTGCCATATCACGAATCATTTCGGATATAACGCCGAAACGGGCACCCTCACGGACGCAGGATATAAACTTACAAAAAAGGGGGCGGGACGCTAATTCAGTTGGCGTCCCGTAAGGCTTCCACTTCGGCGTGGGTCAGCCCGGTGGCCGTGGTAATTTGGTCAAGTGGCATATTCATTTCTAAAAGATTACGAGCCACACTAAACATTCCTTCAGCCCTACCTTCGCTCCGCGCATTACGTAGAGCCGCCGCTTCATTATGGAGAGCGTCAGCCCGCAGACGTTCCAATTCACGAAATTCGGGGGATATCATTACTTCGCGGTATGCTCCGATGGCTTGTTTCACGACAGGCACCGCCAATGCTTCAAGCTGTTTTAGTTCCGTCAAAGCAAAGCCCCCTCTATACTTGCATGATACCACATTTACGCCCATACCGCAAGATACAAGTTGACCCGATGTTGTTGACCCGACAATACACATGCAGTAGGGGCGCCCCCGCCGAGGGCAGATCCAACCTTAACAAACGACAAGATTTTCACGATATACGATATATCGGAGGTATGCTGGCACAGTGGTATGCTGGCACATCGGAACGTGAACGAGAAAAGGGGGATGTGAGTGCCTGATGAAATGACCAATCGTTCGCGCACTGTGGATGAACCCACAGGGGGGCAGGTACAAGAAACAGGCGCACAAGAAACAGGCGCACAAGAAACAGGCGTGCAAAAAACCGGCGCACAAGAACCTGGAAAGATCAACCATTATTTCAAGGCCCTGATGGACAGTGCGTTCAGCTATTCCCTGCTGCTGGATCCCGACACGAAAATCCTCTACTATAGCGACAGCCTCTTAACCCTGGCGGGCGTTCCGGACAATAGGGGCAATGGGGGCAACGGGGACAATGGGGATCATGGGGATAACGGCGGGTTTATTGGCATGTCGGTTCTCGATGCATGCAAATTGTTTGAAAACTCTGATTTTTTCAGGAAAGCGTCCCGCAGGATTTCGCGCGTCATGTCCGGAGAAAACGATTTCTTCGAGGATGATGTTATCATATGGCCGTCCGGGGAAAGCCGCATCTATCGGATTACCTATAGACGAATCGCGCTCGACAGAGATGGGGCCAGGGACAGAGATGGGGCCAGAGATGGGGATGAAGGCATATTTGTCTTCGCGCAGGATATCACGGATTTGCGGCTGGAAGAAGCGGAACAACGCTTGAACGACTTGCTGTATTCAACCATGCTGCCCTGCATGATATGGGATGAAAACGGCGATATTGTTGCGTACAATAGCGAGGTAGCCCGGGTATTTGGCATTCCGGAAGGGTTGTCAAAAGAGGAGTTTGACGAGGAATACTATCTGTTCCAGCCCGAGCATCAGCCAGACGGGACAGTGACCATGGAAGCGAGGGAGAAACTCATTCGGGAGGCCCTGCAAAAGGGCTTTGCGCAAGCGGCCATCCGGTTGGTCAACTCAGACATGACGCCGCTCTATTTTACGGTAAACGCCACCAGTGTTTCGTGGATGCATGGCCACCGG